>OLPX01000173.1_pt1 | contig 74958 bp, 59 predicted proteins | sample 1672491 | NCBI WGS metagenome assembly OLPX01 (sample SAMEA3136692, study PRJEB25190) | human gut metagenome | biome: human gut; feature: human-associated habitat; material: faeces | place: Austria | collected 2013
TCCGTTGAGATGCAGCCGCCCGTGAACAGAACCGGGTTCCGTTGAGAACCGGCCGTTCGGGGGAACAGAACCGAGTTCTGATTATAGCGGACGAAGGGAACGGAACTGAGTTCCGTTGGGACCTAGCAGTTGAAGGGAATGGAAGTGAATTCCGTTGGGACCTGCGGTCAAAGAGAACAGAACCAATTTCTGTTAAGACCTGCGGTCGAAGAGAGCAGAACAGAGTTCTGCTGAAAAACAAAAGCCAAGCCCCCTACTCGCCGCTTGACCCCACCACCTTAAAAGTCAAGAACTTTTAAGGCAGGAATAGGGTTCAGCACTTTCTGGCTGAACCACCACACATATTACTGGCAAAGCCAGTAAATATAAGAGAAATTTAGAGCAAAAAAAGTGTGTACTAGATGAAATAAAAGCTTTAAATAATAAATTGGTGCAGCACTTAATGCCAATTACCTTTATTTTATAGTTAATATTAGGAACACACCTTATCAATTTTACAGTAAAATAAAAAGGAGAGGTGCTAAAGTTTAAATCTAGCATCTCCTTTAAATTTCGTCAAAAATCTAATCAGAATTGATTATCTCTGAAAAACTCGTTTATATCTACATTTAAATATTGAGAAATAGCTACCATCTCAGAAGCATAAATATTGGCGAGATCATGTTCCAATTTATAGTATCTTTGTTTGTTTAGCGTGAATCCCTGTAATTGTAAATCCCGTATAAGATCAAAAGCACGAACTCCTTTTGAAATCCTAATGCGTTTTATATTTGCCCCAACACTGACACGATTATCAGAGCGAATCTTAATTTCGTTCATTCCGAAACTCTCCTTGAATTTTATGATTCAATGTTATACTATTGAAAATATAGGATGGTATCCGTATAGCTTACTGATGAAAGCACCAGGGATATTAAGAGCTATAACCAATTGATAGTATGTAGAAAAAAAATATAGTAATACATTAAAGAGAGGTGGAACCTATGGAACGATTTGGACTTGATAGCTATGAGGAAAAAAGGGATATAACCGAAAAAGCAAAAAGGATTTGTGATTTTATTTGTAAATCAGATTATGATTTTTATAAAGAGATCCGGGAAGAAACGTCAAAAGAGGAATTTGAAGAATTTTGTCGGGAATTTCCAGACGCCAGAATTGTATTGAATAAAGAAAAATAAGGAAGAAACAAAGGTTAATCGGATTGAATATAGAGATTAACTATATGAATTTAATAATCTTCGGACGTCCTCTTACACAATGATTTATTGTATTGATAGCCCTTATTTACATATACTACATTTATTTAGAGGAAGGAGCTTTTATCGTGATTGATTTTAACAGAAAAGAAATAAATCCTATGCTCATTGGAGCCAGCAGCGAAGCCTTTAATAGTGATGACTATATATATGAATTAAAATGGGACGGGGAACGCTGTATCGCATATCTCGATCCTAAATTGGGGACGGAATTAAGGAACAAGCGAAATGTAAGAATGCTATCTAAGGTCCCCGAACTCTCAACGTTGCATAAGCAAGTAAAAGAGCGGTGTATATTAGATGGCGAATTAATGGTATTGAAAGACGGAAAGCCCTCTTTTTATGAAATTCAAAAACGAAGTATTATGACAAATGTATTCAAAATAAATTTACTTTCTAAACAATATCCGGCCAGTTTCATTCCCTTCGATATTCTATATTACAAAAATAATGATATATCATTGCTGCCGTTAATGGAGCGCAAAGAATATCTTTCCAAAGCGGTAGGTGAGGAAACAGCACGAATGGCTTTATCTAAATATATTGAGGGCCAGGGGATGGCATTTTACACGCTTGCTGAACAGCAAGAGTTAGAGGGCATCGTTGCTAAAAGAAAAGACAGCGTATACATTGAGGGAAAACGAACAAAAGACTGGATTAAAATAAAAAATTTGAAGGATGATGATTTTGTTATTTGCGGATATATCTACAAAGAAAATCACATGATAAGTATTGTTCTGGGAAAATATGATAAAGACAAGCTTGTATATAAGGGGCATGTCACCCTTGGAGTAGGAGGTGAAAACTTCAGACGCATAAAAGAAGTACCAAAAAGTGACGTTCCGCTGTTCCCGTTGGGAAGTTATGATAAAACTGTCTGGATCAGACCTCAATTGGTCTGTGTGGTTCATTTTATGGAATATACTGCAAGTGGGAGCATGAGGCAGCCTGTTTTCAAAGGACTGAGGTTTGATAAAAAACCGGAAGAATGTCAAATATGAGTATCACTATATAAACTAGCAATATTCACACCCAAAGCCTGGCTGATTGCAAGCACCTCATAATCTGCGATAAATCGTTCTCCTATTTCAATCCTGCTTATGGAACGTTGTTCTAACTGTATGTTATGCCGAGTTTGCAGCCGGGCGGCAAGTTGGGACTGGGTCAACTTTTGTTCGATCCTGATTCTTCTAATATTTTTCCCACATATATTTGTTAGACCATTATACTGATAAATTTTCACACATACAGCCTCCTGCGCGTATAATATAACCATTTAATACAATCCGTTTTATCTTGTATTTTACAATTTATGTTTTTACTTTGCAAGTAAGATAATCTTTGTTTTAAGGTCGAAGTACCGAAGCGATTCTATTTTCATCACAAACCTAAATGCGAATACGAAGCGTAGTCTGAAATGCTGATTTTTGTCACATTGACAAAACGGCTCTGTAATGTTATATTAAAAGAAATCCAGAGTATTAAATACTCTGCGTATCGTAATATCAACTTAACAGTTGCTGTTCGCCCGTTTCGGGCGTGGATTGAAAAAACTACTTCATAATTTAAGCTATTGGAAGTTTCTGTTAAGTTGCAAAGCGGACCAGGTGCATCTGGTCCGCTTATTTTAAAGATGATTATTAAAAGCCCCTCAACCGCTTTTTTTGTAAGCAGAAGAGGGGCTTGCTATGTTATAGAATATTACCAGCCTTCTATCACTTCAGGTTCTAATCCTGGCAGATTAAGCAATTCCGCCTTGTAATAGGGGGGTACGTCCATAGGCGAAAATTGCAGGGTGCGAAAGACTTTCGCAGGAGAGTATTGACCGTTTGGGCAATTATGTTCCCACCAGTATAATTTATCCAACGTCATACTTCCGGCTGGCCGGGCAGCAGATGCATCATTCATAAACATATTTATGATGGCATTTTTGATTGCCAGTGCATCACCATACGTGAATCCCGTAATTTTTGCCAGTTGTGGATAGATTGAACCACGAAAGACATATGCCCCATAATTGATTTGATACCGGGTCCCCATCGTGTCACTTGACTTATCGGACCTTGAATTAGGGTCATTTGTATTAACTGATTTTGTCAAGTTTTTCTGTATCACAGTTACATAATCCAGAGATACGGCGTCTTGAATTGAAACAGGTCCCCGGACACATTCGGATATACCTACTTCTTCTTCGGATTCTTTTGACGCTTTGGAAGATTTGAAAGCAAATACCTGACCAAATGCCCGGACATCAATCCATTTTTCACAGGCAATTTTACGGTAAGCAGTCCTATCTTTTGATTTCGCGGCCTGAACCATGTCCGGCTCCGCCTTCACCTTGCTGTGAAGGCTTTTCTGTTCATCAAGCAGTTCTTCTTGCTTGACAATAAAAATATCATATCCATTTTCTGAAAGGCGATCTCTTATTTTTCGCTTTAAGCAGACGTCTGTAATGATTCCGTTTCCATTAAAATCCTGTCGAGGGACGTTTCCATTAATCGGATCGCCATTCGGGTTACATCTTTCTGCAACAATAATACCGCAGAAATCAATCCTGTTCTGCAATATAGCCGAGGTATCCATCGTCCCCCTCCTTTTCCTGGACATAAATCGTAAACCGGATGAAATCTAACGTATAGGGAGTTGGTTTGCGCGAACCGGAATCCCAGTTTTCGATTGTACGTAACGAAATATGATACATAGCTGACATTTTCGCCATGCTGACATTAAGTCTTTTGCGCAAGCCTGGAAAATCCAGGCTTGCAAGTTTGAAAATTAATGATAAATCTTTCGTAATTTCATCGGTATCGGATGCTTTGTCCATCCATTCCTGCCAGCCGAGGGTCATTATAAACTCTTCGGCGTTTTCGTGCTTGACAGCTTCATCACATAGTCTAATAAATGTAGTATATAACATCTCTTGTTCCTCCTTCTTATAACCATTTAAACAATTCGCCATCTTTTTAAAATGACACGCTGTAATTTATCATAATCCCATAGTTTTACGATTCTTCTTCCCCTTCTATTGGCCTCCATAAGATTACTTCAGCCTTCGTTCCTGTTGTGCTATCCATTTTTTGTATAGATCAATATCTACGATAATATAACGATTCTCGTTGATACTATCAAACCATTTAATGTCTTGCCAATATATTAAGGGACCTTCAACATCATCATCGTCATAAAAAAATACAATCTCCTCCCGTTTGTCGAGACATTCTAATATATAAAACTCATGCGATGAATGGTTAATTTCCCATTCATTTTTTAACCAATAGTATTCTGCAACATTTCTACATAATACCACTATTTCTGGATAACAATGCTCATACAAAGCCAAATGCTTTTTGATTTTTTCTATTGTTTTTGCCTTCATAGCTCTCTTCTCTCTTTTCTTTGTCATGACGATAGATAGGCAATAAATTGTTTAAACTGGGTTCCCGGCAACGTCTACTCTTTCAATTTCGGATATACACGGAACCAACGCTTTCGCGTATTCTCGTACTGTGAATTCGTCATGTACTGCTTTATTTGTGTTCATTATAGTAGTTTTCCGCTTCTTGTTCCGTTAGCTCAACGGTTCCAATTTTTACGATAGTCATTTTTTAACACCTCCTTATGGCAGGAACTTCCCCTGTTAAATCTTCAACCATATTATAACCATAATACTGTTTCGCCTTTGTAATGGCGGATATTTCCATCCTCACGAACCATGCGAAGCGGGGTATCCTCAATCTCGCCATCTTCCCAAATGTTTAATCTTACTTCCATAACATCCGGGTCAGAAAATGCTTTTTCTGCTGCGTCATACGCTTCATCATAAGAATCGTACCAGTCAGCCATATCGGCGGTGTTCCAATCACTATCACTGTTTACAGATTCGATATTAACTGCATATTCTTTTTTCATTTTCGTCTCTCCTTTTTATTAGAAATTGTTTATCTCTTGTTTATGTATTTATTATACCACTCAATGAGTGGTATGTCAAGAGGGATATCGATTAAATTTAAAATAAAGTTACTCGGTTATATTAATAAATCACAGGGCGTCGCCACAGGAGATTTATTCTCCCCTTATGACGCCGCCCTTTTATTTTGACTATGCTTTATGATTGTACGCCGCCCTGAATTTATCCAGAACAAGCTGCAAATCTGTATACCGGATTGATGATTTTCTGTAAGGCGTTTCGTTTAATTTCTCGCTAAACAGAAGAAGATTGTAAAGTGGACTAAGCCCGTCGGTATCCATGTTATCACAAAATTCAATAAGGGCCTGGAATCTTTTGACATAGGCCATTGATTCATCAAAGCTACTCATTATTTTTCTCTCTTTCTCCCGGCTTATTCCGAGGCAGGAAAATTATACTCCCATTTCTATATATCCACGTTCCGCGAGATCATTTCTCGCTTTTTCTCTTAACTCTTCTGATGGCCCGTATTCAAGCCATTCATCAAGATATTCTTTGACATCCTCTTCGTTTGTTTCTCTTGTGAATGGCCCCCATGTCAATACCGAGAAATCATAGATCGACAAGCCAGTCATTTGAATTAAGTAGGTCGAAAAATTCATATATTTATACACGGTTCTTTCCTTTCTCCCGGCCTATTCCCGGACCGGGGCGGTTATTATTTGTATACATGGTAAACTAACTTTATCACTGCCTCTTTGCTGCTATACTTTTTTTGCCAGCGCGTGACACATTGCTGGTTGACGAAGCGCCACATATTGTCAAACGTATGAAAGCTGATCTGATAGCGCTCCTCTCCTATCTTAAAGTTAAAATAGACAATAAAGACATGCGCACCACTGTATAATGTCCGATCCGCTTTTACGTGGTATCTAAATCCACTCTGCGGGTTGCGCTGTATTGCTCTGATCGCATTGATGATACAGTGATCCTTTGTGTGATACCCTTTCTTATAATGCACTTCTGATAAAGGGACAAAGGAGGAAATGCGGTTTAATACCTCTTTGTCCTTCTTGCCTCCGTCCGAAGCAAGTTGAGCAAATATAATCTGTTTTGCAATGTATCTATCCAGCATAATCTCCCTCCTTTATCCTGCTATGACGTTGCAACCGTGCCTCTTTGAGCGCGCCAAGCCAGCAACTCTCGGGGCGGTCTTTCACCCGCCTGCTATGCAGGTTTTTGTGCCTGCGCCTTTCGCTCTCACGCATACTCCCGGAATGTGAGAACACTCGTTATTCACGGAAACGATACCGGCGAACTCTCGGGACGTGCTCACTAACCCGCCCCCGTAATGCCGATAGGGTCAGCATGGTTCTCCCGGCGTTACCCGGCCGGGGCGGGTGAATGTGATTACTGGTACCTTTTAAACAACTGATGATATTCGGATATCATCTTATCCATTGTTTTGATATCATTTTCAGAAATTGCTTTTTCCAGCACATCGATGTCAGATTCAACCTTGTCTATGTCGCATCCCATATTATCGTAGTAGTAATCATCGGCCTTATTTTGCAACTTACAGAGCAGCGTGTCTGCATCATCAACCACGTGATATCTGACCCCGTTAACTGTCCTATGTGTATTCATAACGTTCCTTTCTGCCCTCATTCCTCCGGGGCGGAGCTGCTTGTCATTTTACTGTTTTTTTAACTTCTGAGTCTATTATATGATATTCGTACGAATATGTAAATAGACAAAACTTACAAATCGACCATAAGTTTTTTGTTAAATTCGTACGAATACATTGATGCTATTGAAATATTTGTACGAATAGTTTATACTTAGGGAAAAGGAGGACTGATATATGGAACCAATTAAAAGAAAAATACTTTTTAACAAGCCTGGAGGAACTGCAAGTAAAAATGCCGTTATGGCACGATTAACACTTCCGCCAGATTTTGTAAAAGAACTTGGACTTACCCCTGAAGATAAAGAGGTGATGATTTCCTTGGAAGGGAATAAAATTATTATAGAAAAGGCCTGATATATTCGTACGAATATACTATAATAAAGATAGCTAGGGAAGGCAAGCCCTTAACGAGTTACCGGGCAAGAGGAGAGAGGAGGACACATGGTAGAAAACATGACAGATAAGCAGATTGAAATCATACTGAACTTAGTGGCTGATAAGTTCGCTGGATGTAAGGATATGGACGATGTTAGGAAGGCCATCCAAGAAGTCCGGGAAATGGCAAAAAAGGAAAAGCCTACAGAATAGGCTTTAGGGAAAACAGAGGAGGGCGGGCTTGCCACCGCTCCCCCATCTAAGAGAAGTATACCAAAAACAAAAGAAAGTATCAATCTGCAAATTCAATATGCAAAATTTGTAATATTTTGTCACAATCAAGCCCCTCAATCATTTTTATAAACAGAAGAGGGGCTTGCCATATCCTACTCTTCAGGCCCCGGACCCTCAACTGGGGCCTCTTTTACTTTTTCGACCTCTTCAGCGATTTTCTTCAGCTCTTTTCGCAGTTCCTCCCTACTATATTTTTGTGCTTGTCTGGGTATTCTCCGATGCTTTACGACATACCTGACAGTAAATGCAAAGCCAGTTACCGCAAGTTCGAAAGAAGATAGGTAATATAGAATATCAAGCTTAAATCGGCTCCATTTCTTCATGTAAATCCCTCCTCTTATAACTTTATCATACTACTTTGGTACAGTGATGACGCTGGTAGATAATGGAAATTATGTGTAGTATTATAACGTAATCATAAAGTAAATACTATACGATATAAAATCTATTTTAGAATTTTGGATAGGTTACAATAGTAATATAAAATATTGCAGAGTTGGGAAGTAAAATGATGGATGAAGGATATGTACTGAAACGAATTGAAGAGCTGTGTGAGAAAGAGGGATGGTCGCATTATGTCCTGGCGAAACGCTCTGGTATATCCCAGTCTACCATATCAAATATGTTCAGCCGGACCAATCAACCGACGTTTATAACAGTGGCGAAGGTTTGTGATGCTTTCGGAATTACGATAGCACAGTTTTTCGACTCGGAGCAGCACCTTGATTTAACAGACGAACAAGAAGACATTTTGCGTATGTATGACGTTATGTCCGCACAGAAAAAAGAATTAGTTAAGGCTTTTATGAACGGGCTTATGAAAAGTTAAATAGGCGACAGAAGTGATTCGGTCACGCTATAGAAAATGCGGCAGGGAATACCCCCTGCCGCTTCGTGACATAGAACATTTACATTAGATTTTCAATCCACATCTCCAGACAGAGATGACAATTACCAGCCATCGATAATCTCTGGCTCCAAATTTGGCAAATTAGATAATTCGACCTTGTAATAAGGGTAATTATCTAATGGCGTTACATTTAGTGTCTTATAGACTGCGGCGGGAGAATATTGACCAGACGGACAATTGTGTTTCCACCAGTAGACTTTTTCCATTGTCATACTTCCGGCCGGCCGGGCATGAGAGGCGTCATTTACAAACATATGGACAATTGCGTCCTTGATAGCCTCTGCATCCTCTTCACTAAAATCTGTCTTTTCTGCCATTTTGGGATAAATACTTCCGAAAAAGGTGTATACGCCTCTTTCGATATAGTGTTTTATCGACATTGTTGTACTATCCCTGCCATGAGGATTTTTGGGGTCTGTCTCTAAGCTTAATGATTTTGTAATCTGCATGTATTGCTCCAATATAATATCGAGCGACCTCGCAAACTGTATTGATACCGGCCCCCGTACCCCGACTGATACCCCAGATGCTGATTTTTTATCACCCTTAAAAGCAAACACCTGTCCAAAGCTTCTTACGTCAATCCATTTTTCAGCGAGTTTGGTAAACAAATCCGGATCGTCCTGCTTTTGTGCTTCCATGAGACTGCCTTTACTCTATCATAAGTGCTGTAAAGGCCATCCGTTTGTTTCCCCTGCGATTGCATTAATATTTCATATCCGGCTTCCTGCAACCGGTCTCTTATTTTACGTTTTAAGCAAACGTCTGATATAATGCCGTATCCATCCCAATCGGTGCGGGGAGCGTTCCCGTTGGTCGGGTCGCCGTTTGGATTGCACATTCGGGCGGATATAATTCCGGCAAAGTCAATTCGATTCTTCAGGCTCATTGTTTCCCTCCTTCAAATCGGAATAAATTGCGAATACATATAAACATTTAATATGAGATGCAGGGACAAAATTTTCATATTCCCAATCCTGAATAGTGCGACTGGGAATGCCATAGCGCCGAACCAGTTCGGCACGGCTTATTCCCAGTTTCTCACGCAATCCAAGAAAACTTGATTTTGACAGTGAGAAAATAAGCTCTAAAATATCAGAAATAATAATTTGTTTGGCCTGGACTATCCTTGAGCCAGCAAGTATTGTAACTTGATCTTAAAATTGCCAAACGCTTCACAGGAGAGCGGCTACGCGCCATTGCGAGTGCTAATAGACAGGAGACTTAACCGCCTGAAAACAAGTATGCTCACAGCGTGGAGCAGGAGGCGCCGCCGCCTCTTGTGTACATATGATTCTATTCAAGATATGAACTACGAATTTGATTTTTTCTAAATCTCTCTTTTTGTAGTTTTATAGATTCTGTTGCACGTTCTGTTGCATAAGCCTGTTTAATTTGAGAAGAAAACACCAAATTTGTATACATAGAATTCAACAGTTTATAGCTTGAATAGATTAATTTATTTTGTAAGATATTCTTATACATTTCTAGTTGGTTTTTAGCCGGCTCATAGTCTTGTTCGGCAGCTTTTTCTAACCACATTTTTCCCTGTTTAATATCACGTCTTCCGTGTTTCCCCCAAAGATAAAAACTACCTAATGAGGCTTGCGCTGAAGTGTAGCCATTATCAGCAAGAGGATTTAACAGAGATAAAGCTATATCTATATTGTAATGCTTTGAATCCGTTTTCAGATGCAATAACGCTGTTAGGTAGAGAGCTTGCATCCGCAATTCGTCTTCCTCTGCTTTATTTGATAATGTATTTAATAATGCCACTAATTTGTCACTGTTAATGTTCGTAACAATTGCATTATCCTCGCTATAAAGGTAGAGTTGTACTAATTTGAAGAGTGCAAATGGATTGCTTTGTTCCGAAAGACCATCTCCGGAAGCCTCCCATAAATACTGAATCGCCTTGAGGGGGGAGTACAGAGCAGACCCTTCTTGCAAATAAAAAAGACCGAGATAATAAGCTGCCTGAGCATGATGATGAAGATTCTGTTCATTTTCTGCTATTGGAGACTCATAAAGTGTATTTAGGCAAACAATTAACTTGTTACGATCTATAAATGAGCTTTCGATATTTTTATCATCTTTTAGGCGAAGCTTTGCTAATTGAAAGAGCGCAAAAGCAGATTGAGAGTCATTATCAGTTTCGGCAGCCAACCAAAGATATTGAATGCCAAGAGCTTTATCATACAGAACAGAATCTTCCTTTAAATGAAGAAGGCCGAGATAGTAAGCGGCCTGGTCATGAAAATTAAGATTTCTTTCAGCTTCTGATGGATTTTCATGAAGTCTCTTTAATGCAACAATTAATTTATCCGGTTCTATCGATGATGTTTCATTATCCTCTTTCAGATGGAGCTTTGCTAATTGAAAGAGCGCAAAAGCAGATTCAGAACCAACTTCTGCTTTTGCAGCAAGCCAAAGATAATTAATACCATCCGCTTTACTGTATTGTTCAGATTGTTCCTGTAAATAGAGCAGGCCGAGATAATAAGCGGATCGACAATGATAATTAAGACTTTGTTCAGCTTCCGTTGGATTTTCATTGAGTCTTTTTAAAGCAACAATTAATTTGTTCGGTTCTATAAGTGATTTATCGCTCTCCTCTCTTAATTGAATTTTAGCTAATCGAAATAGTGCAGAAGCAGATTCAGAACCTATTCCTGCTTCGGCAACAAGCCAAAGATACTCAATGCCAATCGCTTTATTGTACTGTTCAGATTCTTCCTGTAAATACAGTAAACCGAGATAATAAGCAGCTCGATAGCGTAATATTATATCAGTTGACTTCTCATGAAGTAGTTCTAATTCTGATAGCAGCCTGTGGGTGTCAGTAACAATTACAGCCGGCTCTTTTTTATATAATTGAAGTTTTGCTATTTGAAAAAGGGCGGTATAATTTCTTTCCTCCGTATTTCCCGTTGTTGCTGCCTCCCATAGGTATTGATTCGCAATAAGAGGATTGAACAACTCAGAGCCATCTTGCAGATGGAGAAGAGCAAGGTAATATAATGCTTGATTGCGTTGTTTGATTGTTACGTCATCTTGTACTAATTTATTTAAGGAGGTCATTAAATAATCTGGAGTGATGTCTTCCGCTTTTTCTGGCTGATATAAGTGAAGTTTGACTAATTGAAATAAGGCTGAATGATTATTTGAATTTTTCGAAATTTCCTTCAAATATTTTACCGCCAATGAAGGATCAAAAAAATCGCCTTCTTTCAAATGGATTAAGCCTAAATGATATGCAGCTTGTTCCTTTTGCTTTTCGTCTTCCGAAGCGTATATTTTTTGCAATTTAGTAACCAGCTTTTCTACATCAATAGGGGGTTCTGGCTGTGTGTAATGATGGAGATTTGCTAATTTATATAGAGCGAAGTGCTCCTTATTTAATTCAAATTCTATATCTGCAGATTGCCAAAGGTAACAAATACCTTGTTCCAAATCAGCATCCTCTTTAAGATGTAATAGGCCGAGATAGTATAGGGACTGACCTTTCAGAGATAAATCTTCCTCATTCTCAGTTTCAATAATTTCTTTTAAAGAGGTCATAATGGTATCGACATGAAACTTATATTGAATCTGAGCTGATTCGGCAGAGAGGTACATTTTTGCTAAAGCAAACGAAGCAAATATGTTTTTTGCTTCAGCAGCTTGGCCGAAATAATGAGCTGCAGCGGCAGGATTCTTTGCGGTTCCCAGACCATCAGCATACATTTTGCCTATTTTATAATAAACGGAATCATCTGGATTTTTTATGTCGAGAAAGCCGGTAAGAGCCTTTGCATATAAAGCTCCTGCTTTTTCATTATTTTGTTCTACAAAACGTCCGTTAGTATAAAGCGAAGCTAAATCGAATGCGGCAAATGGTGTTGTTTTTGAGGCAGATGTAAGCAAATCTATTAATTCTGATGTCGTAAAATCCAATGGTGGAGTTTTTTGGGGTTCATTATCAATGCACTTATCTTCCTCCATTGCTTTATATTCTTGCATATATATTTTTGCTAAAGAGTATTGCGCATAGGCGTTCGGAGAATCAGCTTCCATAGAAATACTCTTCCGGAACCAATTTTTGGCTGCTGTTATATCTCGCTCAGTTCCAATCCCTGTTTGACAACATTTTCCTATCCTATATGAGAAATAGGAGGGCAAAAATTTATTCTCATTATTTTTTTCAGATTCATAAACGGTCACCATTTCTCTGAATCCGGCTGTATAATATTGGGAAGCAGTGTTCGGCGCCTTCTCTTGTTCCAGCATTCCTTTATCAAATATTTTCCCTAGTTCCATTAGTGCAAGGGGATTTTTTTCCTGAGCCTCCGCCTCTAGAAGAGCAAGAATATCTGCTACTTGTTCTGGCGATTTTTTTTCTTCTGAATATAGTGCTTTTTTTGCAAGTTTATATGATGCGGTCCAATAAGGGTATTCTTTAGAAGCACTTCGAGAGCTGCTTTTTTTATGATTACCCCCAATTTCTTCATGCACATGAACATCTGGTTCTAAGGGCTCTTCTGCATTAACCAGAAAAGTTAAGTGAGAATCGCTTGGCTGCGGTGTAATGATTTCTGAGTAATCATAATGACGCCTTGCCCTTTGAGTTCCGATTCTTTGTTGTGTCATGGATTCTATAGCTATATCGCCATCGCCAGTGTCTTCCATATTGTTTTTGTCAGGCATAAGGGCATCGGCAGGAATCGTTTTTACTTTTTTTAAGATAATATTCGCCAAGCGTGTCCGAAGCTCTTTTTCAGCACTAAATAAATTGTGTTCTGCTTTTTTACCAACAACAGAATAAGAAGCAGAAATTTTTTTACACGCTTCAACATATTCACAGTATTTTGATTCAAATGCCGGATAAGAAAGAATGTGTTCTATTATGCTATCAACTTCTTTCTTAACTTCAGGAGGCAGAAATTTATAGTTCAAACGGCCTGTTGGAAGTAGTGGATGCAAATTAAAAAGTAAAGCGGATACCTCTGATAATTCTTTTGGAGTTATTTTTAAAACTCCCTCTGATTCTAATGAGAGTTCTGGATATCCAACCAGCTCTTTACTCATATCAAGCAATTCATTGCGTGCTGCTGTTTTTATTGCAACACTTAATTCCCGATCTGCTTCAAAGATGTATTTACTAAAAATTTGACGGCATCTATTTTGGACACTTTTATGTATAAAGGGAGAGGCGATTTTGTCATCGTTACGCCACAGCATATAATGTATGTGTGGATGTCCTTGTTCCTGGTGAAATGCCGCAACCCAGGACATGTTTTGAATCGGTATATTAAATTCATGGGCAATGTCTGGCATTGCCACATTTAACAAAGAGTTCCAGGAATCCTTATTTGTATAACCGAGTCTTGTTGCATCTTCTTCATTTAGAGATACAATGCCTTTATAAATTACTTTTTGTTTTGAGAGTTGGTACATCTCTTTACATAAGGCATCGAGATCACCAATTTTTTTATTGGATAAATTACCAAACAGACCATGACTGCGTGGACGTTCGGAAATATATTTTAAGTAGATACTGGCATCATCGCCTGCAGAGGTTTTGATTGGTGTTAAATCAACGCCTGGCCGGGTTGCAATGTATTTTAAATGATTTAAAGTCTGAACGGCTGTGTTCTTTCGGTTAGGGGATGCACATCTTATTTTAGATATTACTATACTCTTTACCAATTTAGTTCACTTCCTATTCTTCTAAATCTATTGGAAACTGTGTTTTTAAATAAGCTAAGGATTTCTTCTGCGCTTTTTCATATGCCGCTGCAAAATCCAGTCGCTTCCCATCTGGAACAAACCGGCTTAATGTTTCGGCACAAAGATATGCAGCAGTTCCGGCTTGCATACATGTTTTTGATAACAAGCGTAAATCGCGTTCCATGTATAAATGCATAATAGCTGATAACTGTTCTCTTATAATAGTTGATAAAAAGTCAAGGTTTTCTTGACATACTTCTGCATTAAGTGCATCTTCTATAAGTTCCCTTCCTATAACAGACAAGTCTTTATTCTCTTTTTTTGCCATATTTGATATTTGTCGGTATGTTTCGGGTTCTAATGTGATTGATATTCTAGGTTTTTTAGTGGGCATAGTTTTCGCACTCCTTATTATTTTCATATTTACTCAGTGCTTCAAAGAGGTGGTTCATTGCATCGGCTGTAAATTCCAGATAAATCATTGTATTCGAAATATTTTTGTGTCCTAACCACCACTGTATATCATTTAGTTTAAATTCTCCATACTTAATCAATTCCATTGCACGGGTATGTTTTAATACATGAAAATGCCGTTTATCACTAGGAATTGTTGTTTTTTTACAATAACGTTTCATAATTACATCTAACATTTTTCGACTAATAGGTTTCCCCTTTTGAGATACAAATAAATATTCATTTTTAGCGTTAGCTTTAATTGCTAAAGTCTCACGCAGGCTGGAATAATAATATTGATTGATGATAGTCAATATATAGGGATCAACTATTCGCAACGTATTATCCTTGCTGCCTTTTAAGCGGTGACAATGGATCGTACCAGTAAAAGGATTGTAATCATTTAAAGTGATAAGTCCAACCTCCGAAGCCCTCAGTGCACAATATTTTGCTATATAAAAAATTGCTTTATTGCGTAAGGCATACTTTGTACAGTCTGAATTTATTTGATAAAATAATTCAACTTTTTCCAAATCTGTTAAAAATCTGATATTGCTGGTAGATACGCTTCGACTACTGGTTCTGGTTCTCATAATAGAATCCCCCTTTGATACTATAGGCTTCTTAAAATTGGACAAAATATCTATTTTGTCTAATTAGGTCGCCTGATTATTTGAGAGACAAGTATATAACCAAAAGTGGCGAAAATCAATTTTTTAAGGAGGTAATTATGCAACATTTTATCTGTACAGGACGGCTATGTGATAACCCAAGCATCACACAGGGACAGAAAAGTAAGCGTGCGTATTTTCAGATTGCAATTTCACGCGATATACGCAAGGAGGGAGCTCCGGACGCGGATTTTCTCAATTGTGTAGCCTTTAAAGATAGGGCGGATTTTGTAGAGAAGTACCTTAGAAAAGGCATGAAGATAGAAGTGATGGGAAGGATAGAAACTAGCAGCTACGAAAAGGATGGAAATAGAATACCCACTTTTAAAGTTATAGTATCTTACCTAAATTTTGCAGAATCAAAAACAGCAAACGAAAAATATCATTTGGAGCAGGAGAGCCATATTGGTAATGAACAAGCCAGTTATGGGAATGGGGTTTCTGATTCTGATTTTATTCCTGTATCAGATTATGAAAATGAATTTCTAGGAATGGATGCACTAACAGTATGTCCCGAATGCGGATGCGACGTTCCAGACACTGTAATCACTTGCCCGGAATGTGGGGCAAAGATGAAATAGAAAGTAAGAGGCTATGACAAGGAAAAAGGTAGTTACCATCGGGCTTTTAACAATTTTTGAAATACTTATATCCATATGGGGAGCCTATATTATACATCAATATATGTACTGGATCATGCACATCGAAAAACAAGTGACACCGAATATTGATTATAGCTACTTGAATAGTATTTCAGCGTTTATTCAATTTCCTGAATGTAAACTATGGTTTTTCTTGCTGCAACTGCTGTACGTAACCTTGATAGTGTGGATCTTGATTCGCCCCCAGGCAAAAATTGCGGATGTGAAAACGCAGAAGATAACCGATAAAATCGAAATACCAATTGCGGCAGGAACAGGGCAACATGGTTCAGAACGGTTTACGACAGTGGCAGAAAAAGATGAATGTTTTGCCATGTTTACTTATTCAGGGACAGAGCAACTTAAAAAACCTGGTGTTGTTGTTGAAATGACAAAAACAGGAAATATTGAAAATATACGCTATGTGGATGGCCCTAAAAGCACAATTATTATTGGCGCGACACGATCTGGAAAGACAAGAAGAGTGTTACTTGAAACCCTTTGGCTTCAGCTGATGGCGGGGTACTCAACTGTAATATCGGACGTGAAGGGGGAAATTTATTATTATACGAGCAAATGGGCAGAAAGCATAGGATACACGATCATTCCATTCGATTTAAGGTCGCCAAAGAAATCTATTCATTATAATTTTCTGCAGCCGATTATTAATGCGCTAAAAGAGGGTGATCGTGCTCAGGCGATAGATTATGCATGGGATTTAGTCAGCGTTTTAGTGGGTGAGCAAAAAGGTGAGCCGTTATGGTATAACGGTGAAACTGCAACATTAGCAGCTGCTATTTTAGCTGTCTGCATCGAGGGAACCACGGAAGAATTTAGAGCTCAAACGCAAGAACTGACGGATATTTATTATGAAGAAATAAAGGGCGGTATTCCGAATGACGAATCAGAGGGATTACGAACAGAAGAGCGAAAACAGATAGATGAACTTTACTGGGCAATGCAGTCGGACCTGCTGTGTGGATACGCGACACCATATATCGAAGAACTCCAAAATAGGGAGAGTAAGAGCGGATTGATAGAAAAGCTTCAGGAGCTATCAAAAACAGATAATTCTATCTATAAAAATATGACAAATGTTTACTACTTTCTTGCTTACATGGGGAGAGAGGATCCTTCAACTGGAAAAACCCCTCTATCTTTGTATCTCGATACGCTACCTGATTCACATCCTGCCAAAATTGTGTTTATGCAGGGACAGATAGCGGCGGAGAGAACCAGGTCGAGTTTTTATACTTCAGCCTTGGGTACTTTAAAACTTTTCACTAATCCAAATATCGCTGAAATGACATCAAAATCAGATTTTGAGCTACAAGATATTGGCAAACGGAAAACAGTAATTTACTTAATTATTCCAGATGAGAAAAAAACATTTTATCCCTTAGCGTCGATTATGATTCAGCAGATTTACGTGGAGCAAGTGAAAGTCGCAAATCAATATGGAGGGAAACTACCAGTACCTTGTGACTATGATTTAGACGAAGTGGGAAACTTTCCAATCATTCCAGTATTGCCTCCGATGATTACAGCCGGCCAGTCAAGGGGAGTCAGAGTGAATTTGATCATTCAGGATTATCAGCAAATTGAAAAGAAATATAAAGATGATTATGAAACGATTAAATCAAACTGTGCAGTTAAAATATATCTGAAATCAGATAGCCCCAAAACATTGAAAGAAATTTCCGATTACTTGGGAAAATATACTGTAGAAGTGACCAGTGCTTCAGCAAATGCCAGTTTAAATAAAGTCCAGGAGGGCTCGGTGTCAAATAGCAGTAACCTTGGAGGAAGAGAACTTCTGATGCCGGCAGAAATAGCTCATATTACTGCTCCTTATGCATTGGTTATGAATCAAGGTACGTATTCGTCGATTACGAAACTGCCGGATTTAAGTCAATATAAAGTTAATCAGCTATGGGGCTTGGGAGACGAAGCACATAACACAAAATTAATTGCAGCGCGTGAATCAGAGCGACCAGAACGTAAAAACATAGGTTCAGTGCCGCTATGGGGAATCTGGACCACATTCAAACAAAAGCTGGAAGATGAAGCAGCAGAAAATTCAACCATGTCGTTTTTAGGAGGATGAAAACAATGAAAATTCATGATAACAGAATAGTTAAAAAAATTGCATTATTTCTTACAAGCTTATATATAGCTTCTTCCAATTTCTTTATGTCATATGCAAGCGAGGCAGACTTAGAGAATACCAAATTAATCACAGGGACTAAAAGTTTATTGTCAGTTGCGACCGGAATACTCACAGGCCTTATTTTAGCAGTAACAATATTTGTATCGGTAAAAAATGGATTAACATGGCAGTCTGCAGATATAAATGAGAAACCTGCAGCCAAAAAAAGGTTTATCACTGAGATTGGAATTGGCATTTTAGGAATAACAATCGGTAGTGTTATTACAGCTATATTTGCTTTTTATCAGTAAGAAGGGAACCACATATGGACATTATAAAAAGTTGGGTACTACAAAATATTTTGTCTGGCTGTGCCGAACTTTTACAGCAGTTCTTAACGGTTTTTGGTGCAATATTTGATAATATTTTTGTGGTCGTAGCAGAATTTAACAAAGATATTGCTTCAGGAGTAACGGATTTTACCTTGCCATTCTCCATTGCATTTATTGTTTTTCTAACCATAAAGCAATACTTTACGGTCTATGTACTGGAAACAGACGGAGATCCGGATGCGGATCCATTAGATATATTTTTAAGGGCAGCTCAAGCGATTGCTGTTGCAGTATGTTGCGATTGGATATTTGATTTTTTCCTGCAGTTTTCAAGTTCTTTTACTTTTGATTTACAGAGTAATGCGCTCAATACAGGAGGACAGGAAGTAAGCGACACATTAACTGAATTACTTTCTATACCAGCTAATTTTCAATCTATACCAGCAGTAATCATAATTATCGCGATTGGAGTTACGGTTGCTATTATCATTTTCGGTATTAGTGCTGGAATACGTGGAGCTGAACTGATTCTATTTAAGATGCTATTTCCTCTCTTTGCCTGTGATTTACTCACTACGTCGAGAGAGCGTTGGAACGGTTTCTTTACTTCCTACATGGTTACTTGGCTGGCCTATGGTTTGCAGTTAGTTAGTTTTAATATGTTTGCATCTACATTAACTGTTTTTATTACAGCAGATACTACAGATTTTTGGAAACTATTTGCAATTATGGTTGGGTGGTTGCTTTTAATGCTTCGCGCTCCTAAATGGCTGGAAAAGTTTACATATACATCAGGCCTTGCGAGTGGCGTACATGGGGCAGGCCGCAGTCTTATGTATATGGGAATGAAAAGGAGATAACGCTATGGAGACAATTGGAAATTACATCGTTCCTGCAATTAGAATCATGGTGGATTTCTTGCTGCTGGGAGTAATAGCCAGATGTACATACATTTTGTATATGGCTTGGCAAGATGGCGATATTCAAAAAGCTTTTCAAAGTATTTGGAAAAGAATTTTAGCTGGTATTATTGGAATTTGCGCAATGGAGCTGGTATATGCTGTCGCCCAAATCTATGGTTACACAGGAGCAATTTACAGATAAGATGCAGAGGGGACGCGAAATGAATCATAAAAAGCCTTTATACATACCAGTCAATACACCAGATTATGACGCTGTCATATCAGGTGTAGGTACGGTTGAGTTAGGGATCTTTACTTCGGTTACAGCAGTCGTTATTGTTGTCGGAATTATACTATCGCAGTTAGTAAGTATTTTGTTTGCTGTTGTGCTGGGGTTGACAATTATAGGTATTACGATACTAACAGTCAAACGTGATGCACACAATGAAAATTTCTTTATGATTATGAAAATCATTAGAAGCTATAAGAAAAGGCAAAAAAAATATATGTATGTATATAGCAATATATACGAAATTCCACTCAAGGGAGAGGACAAAGGAGAGGAGATACAGTAAATGAAAAAAAAAGAGGTATCCGAGAGTATTCCACCTCATATAAAAACGGCCAATGAATTTGTTAATGTTAAGGATATAAAGGGTAACTTTCTTTATACGAAAGATGATTATATTTTTGGCTATGTACGGCTATATCAGTTCAATCTGGATTTGTTATCCAGAGAAGAACGTTATATAAAAACACAAGCATTAACATCATCCTTTGAGGCAGATCGAAAGAGTTTTGACTACTTATCTTTTCCGAGAGAGATCGACTTGGATGATTATAAAAATTCTTTAAAAGAAAAATATAAGGATGAGCTGAATAATTTGGGGAAGCGTAGAATTTTGCTTATTATGATGCAAACAGCGCAGACGCTGACGACCTCCGGAGAAAATTACGAACATCAGCAATTTATAAAAATTTGGCAACGCATTGCCGGGCATGAGGCGGAAGCAAAGCATGATTTATACGAAAGACTAGAGGAATTTAAAAACCGTTACATATCGGTAGGTGTCCAGGCTGAAATACTGGATGAGCAGGAAATCATGAAATTATGCAACCTGTTCGGAAATAGCCGGCAGGTAAGTTACGAGAATATAGAATCAAATTTGATGTATAGCAATATTCCACAGATTAGAGGATAGAAACATGAAGAAAAAACAGAAGCCAGAGGAAATACGAGCTTATGAAGATGTAAATGAAAATATATTAAATATTATTACGCCCTCCGGGATTGATTTTACAAATACCTCTGCCAATGTGGGGGAGAATATCGGGAAAATTTATTATATATCAAAATATCCATCCAATGTTGACTATGGATGGTTAGCTCCGTTGTGTAATCTGGAAGGAACAGCAACTACAATTGAATATCGCTATACGTCCCCTGACAGAATGCAGAAAGTAATGAACAAAAAAATTGCGGAGCTGCAAGCGAATGTCGAAACTGCGAAAGAAGAATCGGATCGTCAGCGGTATGCGCAAGGGGTGAAAGATCTTCAGGAAATGATTAACCGGATCAGCGTCCGAGGCGAACCAGTTGGATATATCAATATTATGTTATTCCCACAAGCAACAGCACCTTCAGAGCTGGAGGCACGCTTAAAGCGTGTTACCTCAGCCGTATCTCTAGAGGAGTGTAATATACGAATTTTGAAATATCGGCAAGAACAAGCATTAAAAGCGATCAGTCCCTACGGGGTGCCTAATGTGGTCAATGTATCCAATATGGGAGAACGTAATATGCCATTATCAACCTTTACAGGAGGCTGGCCGATGGCGGCCGCCGGATTGAATGATAAAGGCGGATATTACATCGGTAAAACGAAAAATAATCGTACTGTGATTGCAAATCAATGGTTACGTGGCAAAGATCGTACAAATTCGAATTGGATTATAACAGGAGTACCGGGAACTGGTAAGTCCACAGCCATTAAATATATTTTGTCTTCTGAATATGCGTTTGGAACTAAAGTTATTATTTTCGATCCAGAACGTGAATATGTGGAATTGACAAGTCATCCGTACTTTTCTGGCGAAGTGATTGACGGGGCTGGCGGCGGACAAGGCCGGATTAATCCATTACAAATACGAACTGCATCGAAAGTGGAAACGGAAGAGGGGGAAGAAACGGAGGATTACGATGATACTCATGGTTCCTCGGATATGGCTATTTATATTCAACAACTAAGAGTTTTTTTCTCACTTTATTTCGGTAAAGAAAAATTTGATACGGAGATACAGACAGCATTAGAGCAAAGTCTAATTGAACTGTACCAGGAAAAAGGGATCAGTTGGGACACAGATGTCAGAAAACTAAAACCAGAAGATTTTCCCTATATGGAAGAACTATATGAGCATGTAAAAAAGAAGGGAGAAATGTCAACCGATGAATACCGGAAAACTCTATGTAAGCGGTTGGAAATGCTGCTTTATAGTGCTGCCAAAGGGGCCGATTCAAGTTTATGGAATGGTCCCACTACGTTAAATCCAAAAGCCGATTTTATTGATGTGGATTGCTCAGGACTATTGGAACTGGATGATAACGTAAAAAGAGCGCAATTTTACAATTTGACTATGTGGGCCTGGCAGCAAATGACAAAAGACCGGAGCGAAAAAGTTATTTTCGCAGTGGACGAAGGATATCTATTCGTAGATCCAGATTATCCGGATTTAATGAAATTTTTCAGAAACATTAGTAAACGCGCCCGGAAATATGAAGGCTCATTAATGTATATTACACATTCGGTTGAGGATGTGTTGGATGACTCCGTGAGGCGGTTTGGACAGGCATTAATAGATAATGCGTGTTATAAGTTGATTTTTGGTACAGATGGAAAAAACTTAGAGGAAACGGCATCCCTTTTAAAATTGTCTGAGCAAGAGGAAACAATTTTAGCAAGTAAAAACAGAGGCCAGGCTATCTTTTTTGCCGGTTCCATCCGGTTAGATTTACGAATCGACGTACCAGATGAATTTATAGCAATATTTGGTACGGCAGGAGGGCGATAATGCTACCCCCATGGCTAATAAAGACGGCTATAGGACAAGCCTTAAAGCCGGAGAACCAAAAGCGGATACTGCTATGTGTAGGAGGTATTATCTGTGCATTATTACTTCTTGTCGCAGTTATATTACAACCACTTTCTTTTTTGACAGGAGAAAATATTACAACAGACTTTGACATCACAGCCTCCGCTGCATATAAAGAAATCTATCCCGTATATGAAGAATACATAACAGAGCTATTAGAGGTATTAAACCAAAAGGCAGAGGATGTAAAAGAACAGCATAAAAAATGGATAAAGGAGTACGAGCGTGATCCTCAGACCGGTGAGCGCGTTGAAGCGGGTGGACATTGGGAATATCCTGATGTCGAAGTTATTACACCTGAACCTCCATTGGCAGCTTTATTTGCCTGGCTTTCTCAAAATAATGAAGACATATTAAAAGCTAGGCGTTATCAAGTGAATGCTCAGGAAATCAAAGATTTTTTTAATAGTATCTATGAGTTTGAAGTAACTGGGAGCGACATGAGCTATACGGTGGCTGCTCATTTTTTAACAGATACAGAAATTGCAGAGAAATATTATCCGGAAAGTGAAGCAAGCCGTGACTTATTTGCACAAAGTATTGCATTAATCAATGATTTTTTAGTCGCTGCCGGATATGTACAAATAGGAGGAGAGCTAAATCTCAGTGCATCTGCAGTCGAGACACTGACAAAGATATATAACGCATTTATAGAACAGGGATATTCAAAAGCTGCAGCTGCAGGAGCGTGTGGAAATATTCAGCAGGAATGTAATTTCAATTATACGTTAGGGCCTCCAGCCTATGGAATTATCCAATGGACAGGTAGTAGATTTAAAGCATTACAAAAACATGCGATAGAAAATAATTACAACTCATGGAATGTTTTGGAAGCTCAAATTGAATTTATGTTTCACGAATTGAATGGTACATATCAGTCGCGTCTGTCAAGTTATTCATCAAAATACGCTGACGCAGCGCAATATAAAGATATTCAAGATCCAAGAGAAGCGGCTTTCGTCTTCTGTGCCGTGTACGAAGGCTGTGAATATAATCCCGATAAAGGTTGGGGAAAGCCGCAGGGGAGTACAGTCGGACCAGACGGTAAAAGATGGCAACAATTGGAATACCGTCAAAATTATGCCGAGAAAATATATAATGCATTTTCCGGAGGAAATTCATCGATGGGACAGGTTGCCAATGGTTCGTCGTCAGAAAAATTGGCGGCACTCTTTCCATCCGGCCTTCCTAACTCATCTGCAGCCGCAGATCGATATATGGAACGTATTCCGATCGAAGTTTGGGATGGAAGTAAAAAAGTGACAAAGTATGTCACGCTGCATAGAGCACTCAAGGAGGACATTCAGGAAATTTTTTCTGAGATTGCAGCAGCTCATATACCACTAAAAAGTGTTAGTGGATATAGCTGGCGAGGAATGAATAATGGTGGTTCAGGGAGCCGATCGCATCATAGCTACGGCGTTGCACTCGATATTGACCCCGACTTTAACCCATCTGGCAAATATAGCCGTAATCCAGTCGGCGTCAAACCGGATATTAGCTGTTATTACTACAAATATCCATGGCAACCGAAAGTATCAACATTATCAATATCGCCTGAGAGTGTTATTGTACGAGCTTTCGAAAACCACGGTTGGGTATGGGGAGCGAAATGGGGAACTGTCAGTCGGCCGACCAGAGGGCCATATGACCCAGGCTATCATGACTTCATGCATTTTTCTTTTACAGGACATTAAAGGAGGCGCAGATGAAACAAAAAAGTAGATCCAGATATAGGAAGGTGCTTCTGCTCCTTTGCTTTGGATTCACATTTTTCTTTTCGTATTCAGCCTATGCTGCTGAAACAGAAAAGAATGTAATCATCCGATTGGATTTGAGTCATTATGATTCATTCAGCGAAACAATTAACGTAAATTGTATTGGTGATAATGGCGATGAAATGCAGGACACATTGACGCAATATAACAACTATGAAAATGCTTATTACTTGCCAACTGGCCGATATCAAATTTCCCTTTCGGTACAAGGTGATACCCTGAATCTAATTGATTTAATGCCGATGTCATTCGAAGTATATGCGACAGAGGATGAAATCCAGACTTACATAATCAAAGTACAGGATGCAGCCGGCATGGAGGCCAATGAGGGAAGCCATGAAGGAATGGAATACGAAGAGGAAAGCGCGCCCAGGGCGATTGAGGCAGAACAATATACCTTTACAGAGACAGAGAAGGAAGCTGGGACCCTGTTGATTACCGGACCAGATGTGACGGGGCTTGAATCACTTTCCTATACATTACAAAGCCAAGAGGGAAAAGATATCATCTGTCAATTGAAAAAGGAGTATCACTTTCGAGCAGAGCTGAAAGTGCCTTACGGTCGCTATAAGGAAATGTTGGGGCCAGTGGAGGTAATCGCGAACGAAGATATAAACATTCCTGAAGATGCAGAATTCTATCTTAAATACTATGGCAGCAAACTCAGCAACTTGCTCGTCGTTACAGAAGAAAGCAGAAATGCTACCAATGCGGATAATCTGCAGCTTTGGGTTCGACGTAGTAGTGGAGCAGATTATCGGGTACGTAATATGTATCAATTTGCTGGTGATGAAGTAATGAGAGCTGAGGGCGAATATCAAATAATCGGACATGAAACCGAGCCAGAACTGGAAGAGACAGAACATGACACAGCTTCGGTAATTAGAGAAAGTGAATCAGAGATACAGAACGAGACGAGTTCGCCAGAAGAAAAAAGACTGTTCGGAATCAATATTGTGCTAACAGCTGCTATTATTATAGTTTTGTTTGGTCTTCTATGGTACGGGAGGGGAAATGAAAAGTAGATTATATAAGCTGTGTATGATTTTTGGATGTATTGCAGTGTCCGCTATCTTGCTAATCGCAAGATATTTATAGAGGAGTATAGAAATGGATAATAAGGTACTAACGCTAGATCTACCCACTGAAATAATAAAAAAAATAGATGAGTCACCAATTTCTGTTACGAAAAGAGGGCATAAAAGCAGGATGTTTCGCTTTTTGCTTATAAAGGGTTTAGAGCAATACATTAACTTAGATACGAAAGAGTTACTAGGACCGATTGTTCTGGAAAAATCAATATCGGATCAATATCCCTCTCGTGCCGGGTTTGCGATTACAGAGGATATAAGTATGACACTGGAAAGGTTATGCGAATATTATCCATTTACAAAAAAATCGCTGGCAGAATTTCTTATCTGTCAGACATATAAGACTTATCAAACTCAGGGATGGGAGAAGCTGGAGGCCTTAGAGCAGACTTGGGAACGAGAAGGAGGGAGTTAAATGGTATATTACATCTCTTCGCCGGTTTATCAGCAAACCATTAGTTCCGCCCTTAAAGAGAAAGATTGCATCATTGGAGACGGATTCGTGGACAGTCACTTTCTCCTTGCGAAATACATCAAGGAGAATATTGCAAAATTTTCAATTAGTATGGATGTTTTAGTGATCGATATCTCCGCATTGGATGATAGCGACGATGAAGTGCTGAAAGCAATTAAATCGATCCGTACGCTATATGATGAAGTGCGTATTATTATCATGGCTCCCACGCGTTTACCGGGTGATAAACTACTATCCGAACTTTTTGGACTCGGTATTTTAAACATCATTGCAACACCGGATTACCTAAAGCTAAAAGAAGAATTATTTCTATGTTTAGGCGATAAGGGTAAGAGCTTTAAAGACGCGCTGGTGTTCAAAGAGGTTAAACAAAATGTAGAGGTTGTTGGTAAAGAGCGGCTTAAAGTCGTAAGCCGAGTATTAGTAGGAGTCACAAGCAGCCAGTCAAGGATGGGCGTCACTCATAATATTCTCACATTTGCTGTGTATTTGAGAAAATTGGGATTTCTGGTCGCAGTTGTAGAAAAAAACAATTCAGGCTCTCTTGAACAAATTCGTATTGGTCATAACGAAAAATTACACACTGAATCATATTTTACAATGTACGGCGTGGATTTTTATCCTGCTGTTTTAGATAAAACGAAAATGAAAATTATATTAGATAAAACTTATAACTTTATCCTGTGTGACTATGGCTCCATCCAACAGTGTGATAAAGCGGATTTTCTGAAATGCCATGAAAAAATTTTGGTTGTAGGAAGTAAAACGTGGGAGCTGCCTTATTTAAATCGGATTTTAAAGGAATATCCGGATAATGTTCTACAGCAGTTTCATATCTGTTTCAATTTAGTTTACGAGAAACATAAGAAATATTTGAAACAGGCCATGAAATATGCGGACGACAAGCCGATGCCGGTATTCTTTCTCGATTATAATCCAGAACCTTTTAATGCAGAATCTTTTACAGTGGCTGAGGAAATTCTTGAAGACTACATGTTAAGGCCAAAGCAAAAAGAAAAAGAAGGTCTGTTTTCCAGGTTATTTAAAGGAGGAAAAGCGTGAAGCGACGATACATCGGATTTTTAGTAGTGTTACTCTTCAGTCTTCTTTGCTGGGGAATTACGGGCGTTGCGCTTGCCTCTGAAGAGCATAAAATTGAGTATACCGTCTCTTTTGTCGATACATCGGACTATAACACAAAGATTTTTAACATGCAACGAGGCAAGGTTGCGGAAGGCACAGTGATTAATGTCTCCTTTCCGAAGCAGATAATCGGCACAGATGGACATATCTGGAAATCGGTAGTGGATAGTCCACAGGTATTTACTGTATATCAGTCCGGAACCCACAAGTATTATATCGAATACGAGCAGGGAGAGAAGGTGACGGAGCCAGATGAGCCGGATGCAGAGGAAAAGGAACGACTGGAACGATGGCTTGATAAAGCATGGAAGGCCGATTGTGATATTACCGGACAGGCTCCGGACGGCGAAAGAGATCCGAATTTAATTATTGAAAACGACTTGCAGAACAATACCCGCATTAAGAACCTGGTTTCCATGGTTCAAGAGGCAGAATGGCATTACTTTTACATGATTGGGAAAAATTATCTTCCTCAAACACTGGTAATAGGCACCAATTTTGACGCGGAATATTCTTCCACAAAAGAAGACACCTTTTCGATTGGAAAAGAAAAATATACCGTGATCCGCGTTGGAGTACGCCGGAACTGGAAGCCGGAGACTTGTGTTCATGATTGGGAAGTGATCAGCACGATAAAAAATAGTTGCCTGGAAAATGGTCAGGAAACTTGCCGCTGCCGGAGATGTCTGACGGAAGAAACGGTCTTGCTGCCGGCCCTTGGGCACCATGACACGGACAGTGATTCACTTTGTGATTTATGCGGCCAGAGAGCATTTGAACAGACTGTAGGAGATATAATCCAAACCACTTTGAAAACGAAAGAGGGGGATATCCCGCTTGCATTCCGTTGCCTTGATACGGACTATAACGGATCTGGAAAAATGCTGTATTTGTCTGAAGACGTACTCGGAAAGGATATAACCGGCATTTGCTTCGATGAAGCCGATTATAACGATTCCCCGCTTCGGAACTATTTCAATTTGGCATTTGCCAACGACAGCTCTATAGCTGCTGCTCTTCAGCCAATTGAACGCTCTGACGCTGCCGGTCGAATTGACTATGCCTCTCTATTATCAAAAACGGAGTATGAACAGTATGTACAAGAAGGGCTAATTGAAGCAGGGGAGCCTCATTTCTTGAGAACCGTAGACGGGGACAAGATATATGCTGTGGATTCGAATGAAAATATGAACCGAGTTTTGCCAGCAGGGAATGAAGATTATGGAGCCCGACCATTCATTTTGTTAAATAAACCAGTAACAGGGGAAACGGCAGAACCGGCAAACTGGAAGGTTGGGGATGTACAGATGCGTCAGGTTGGAAAGAAAACTTATCGGTTTCGATGTGTGGACGAAGACTACAGTGACAAACAGGACGGCCACCGAAGATCGGCCCTGTTCCTGTGCGATAGCGTGATTCGAGCTGATATAGACAGCACTAATACCGAATTGAAGAAACTCACCTTCGGGACAAACAATAACTATAAGATATCTAGCATCCGGAATTGGTTAAACAAAAATAGTGCAAATAGTAGCTTCAATCTGGAACCGATTTCCATTGGTGTAAATACTGCTTACACAGGCAGCACGATAGCCGGAGCTTGGGAGCAGCTGGATGATAGTCGTTTGAGTCATCATGATATCGGGTTCCAGTATATGCAGGATCGCTTGTTTTGTCTCTCCATGGAAGAAGCACTTAAATATCGCGAAGAATTGTGGAGATTCGGAAATTCGCAAAATAACCCTGACAGCCAGGTTAGCCCCTATTCGCAGGGATATTATCTGCGAACACCGTTTTACGAGGAAGATGAAAGGGGGGCTTTTCAGTACGGAAGTGATATTTATGTAGTGGATTTGCTGAACGGGAATATCCATACAGCGTTAACAACGAGCGAGACGTATGGAATTCGGCCAGCTTTCGCATTGCCACAAGGATAAAGAAAAACAGGAGGGAATAAGGAGAAATGAAAAAAACAGTTGTAAGGAAGGGAAAAAGCCTAGCCTCTACAATCTTAATTACGGCTTTGCTTTTAACAAGTAATGTACCGTCATTCGCTGATGGGTTTGTTTTTGAAGATTGGGATAGAGGAAGTGTAGAAAAAAGAGCTTCAGCGAGTAGCGCAACAGAAAGCGATCTGGATGATGATGCGGTTGTTGCATCTGGAAGTGAGCTTCCGGCGACAAGTTCCATTGCACTATTTGCGGGGGCAGGAGTTAGTTCACTGGGAGATATATGGGATGGATGGAACGGAGATTTTTCTTTCCTGGATGGCTCATCGGGCGATGGTTCGGAGCGAAAGCCCTATCAAATCAAAAATAAAAGTCAGCTGATGGGATTCTCACAGCTTGTCGCAATGGGGATGCGAGTCCAGGCCGGAGAGGGCGATAATAATATTATAGGTTCTTACGATGGGAAATATTTTAAGCTCATGAACAATATTGACTTGGGAGGAATGAGTTGGAATCCAATCGGATTTTATCAGGACTCTTCCGAGCTATCTGGAGATGTAGTCAATAAGTTCTTCGGACATTTTGACGGAAACGGGAAGACGATATCAAATTTCAAACTGAATAATACATCGTGGAATCAGGTCGGTTTTTTTGGAGCTATCGAAGACGCAACGATAAAAGGCCTGAATCTGAAGCCTGGGAAGACGGTATACGGGAAGAATCAGGTTGCTATCCTGGCCGGAAGTGCGGTGAATTCAAAGGTTAGCGAGTGTACGGTAAACGGAAGTGTATCAGCAGCCGGCACTGCTGGCGGTATTGTGGCGACGATAGACGGTAGTGATCCGTCAGAGTCAGTCATCGAAAATTGTACAGCAAATGTCACGATTGATGCCAACGGCGGGAACACAATGTTTGTCGGCGGAATCGCCGGCAAGTCAGCAAACAGTAGCCTTGTAGACTGCCGTGTTGAGACTGGCGATAATGACACAGCCCGGATTCAGGGCAGAGACGCCACCGTTGGAGGAATTACAGGTTTTCAGAATGCAACAGATATCTATAACTGCTATGTGTCCGGAACGATTGGAGGAACCGGATCTCAGGTTGTCGGGGGCATAACTGGACAGTATGCGTCCGGTCATATGAAAGTAGTGCGGTTTGAAGGTAAAATTGGGCAATCTGGTACAGGTGCAGCGGGGCATAGGGGAACCTTCATCGGACACCGGGAGGCAGGGGATTATTTCCGGTATGGAAACGATGTAGCGTATTTGTTTGCCGATACGGAAAGTAAGATAGCATTTAATATTTGCGGCAGTGAAATTCCAGATGATAACGAATATACTTACGCAGCTAACATTGGCTATTCACATAATGGTGATGTGTATTATTCTCTGGTTCAGGGGGGAGTGTCAAAAGACATCGAACAATATTACTATGAAGTCCTGGAAGAGGGAATTCTTTCCATCATTGACGACGACCACGGCGGAGCCGATGCGGACGAAGTAGGATATGCAATTGACCATTTTGCCCCAAATGATGCTGGCCGGCCAACGAGGGGGTATCTGGTCACAATACCTCAAATTGACACAGTATCATCCGGAACCAATTATTACGATGTAGCAAAATTAGAGGTTCGCGGTTCCGGCAGCTATTATCACACCATGGACAAAGCGCAGAGAGGAGCAGTTGCACCGGGAAAAAGCGTGACTGTTACAACTTCCCCCAATAATACGGATGATGCAAAATTTCAGATGGAAGGAGTGCCGACTTATACAAAGAGCGGCCGGGAAGTTGATACCACCTACATAAACGGCGGCGAATATACGTTCACAATGCCGGCGGAAAACACGGAGGTGAAGGCGGTATATAAGAAAGTGGCGGTAAAAGTGACCGTGCTGCCTTCCAGCTGCAATATCAATGTAGTGGAAGAGCGGACCGGGAACAGGAAGAATCCGACAAAAACGATGCGGGTAACGGATCAGGATGGAAAACTTATAGCTACTTACATCAATGATACCTTGCAGCAAGGAACACAGGTACAGCCGATTAATATTCAGGCGGTTGTCGATACCAACAATGATGTTGCGGACAATTCTGTGAAATGGTCCATTGACGATCCAGAACTGATCACACTGAGTAGCAATGATGATGAAGACGAAAACGGCTATACAAAAAAGAGTGCATCGATTCGGGTCAACCTGGGTGCCTCCTTCTTCACCGATACGATTCGAAAATTGGAAAAAGAGCAGGCCGAGCAGAATTATCAATATCCGATCCCTGATACGATTTTTGGAGCCGGCCATCAAAACGGCGGCGTGGCTATCCTGACCGCCTCCACCAGGCCAGCGGCCAGTTTTGAAGGAAAACCTTGTACCGGCAATTGCCGGGTTAATGTGACCTATCAGGTAAAGGATAAGACCTACGTAGCCAACGAAGGGGCCTCTCTTGATAGAGCAGAGCTTACTTTTACGGTCACCCGGACCCTGACAGGGAACCGGAAAGCCCCGCAGGAGAGCATAACGGTGACAGAGCCACAGAGCCTAACTGCGGCCTTTAATCCAGACTTCTTTGACCGGAAGGATATCACTTGGTCAGCAGACGACACCTCCCTTCTCGCCGTAAGCGGGGAAAATAAATCGGCCAGCGTTGCGGCAGTGAAAAATGCAAAATGGATTCAAGACATTATAGCTTCGGACAATGGAATTCATAGCAACGATCCTTATGCATCTGTGAGTGGAGCCGGGACAAAGACAGCCAGAGTAACGGTGATAGCAGATGACATGCTGGGGAACCGGCAGACGGCCAGCTGCGACGTTACGATTCGATTCGTGACAAACGATCAGACCAGGATCTATGTGGAGGGAGTGACGGTTGCTCCGGAGACTTTAAAATACGAGCTTGTGTGTACAAAAAACGGAAACCGTAATAATCCTGTCATCACATGGACCGGTAATGAAGCGAAGCAGTTGAAAGTGACTGTGTTGCCGACACTGGCCTTCAACCAGGCATATCAGTTCAAGGTTAACGACGACTCGCTGAATATAGCCGATGACGGAACCGTGACGGTGAACACTAATGCAAAATGGATTCAGGAAGCTAATAGAACCTATCCTTATGCGACCACCCACACGGCAGTTATCACAGCTGTCACAGAGGATGGAGGATTTGAATCAACCTGCAATGTGACATTAAGTTATAAATTGACAGACTCAACTTATGGCTCCTCTGGCGGAGGCGGTGGAGGGGGCAGCTCTTCCGGTGGAGGGGGCGGTGGAGGAGGTTTCTCTTCCGGTGTAACACCGAGTGGCGGCACAGGCCCTGCTGGAGCAGCTCCGGCCGGCAGCGTGACCGGCACATGGGTCAATACTGCAGACGGACTTTGGGCCTTTACATCTGCGGGCCGTACTTATCACAGCGAATGGGCATACATTCACAATCCGTATGCCGGGAAGAATCAGAGCAGTACGGATTGGTTCCGATTTGATGACAGCGGCCACATGGTCGTTGGCTGGTTCACCGATACAGACGGAAACCAATATTACCTTTGGCCTGTATCGGATGGCACACAGGGCCATATGGTGACTGGCTGGCAGTGGATTGTTGGGGCTGACGGACTGGAACGCAGATATTACTTTAATCCGGAGTCGGATGGAACGAGAGGTGCTCTTCTGAAGAACCGGAAGCTGCCAGATGGAAACCAGGTGAATGATAAAGGTGAATGGACAGTGGGAGGAGTAATTCAAGTTAAGGCCCCAGGGGTTCCGGAAGCAAAATAGGAAATAGGGAAAATTCTCAAAATAGAGAAGCTGCATAAGGCAGTGTGGGTGTAACTCCCACTTTCCCATTCATCAACGTATAAAATTCGATGTACATTGACAACTAAATAGAGATTACACGGTTGAATAATAACAAATCATGGGCGGCTTATGGCACAGCCGCCCACAATCATACATGGAGGTGGAGGGTTGTTTTTACTGGATTATTTGTTTATACTTCTATTAGGGGTCAACACAGGTATCATTACGGCCTACTTGATGGAAGGATTATATGGTAATACGATGATGACAATTGATTTTTCAAATGTTCCGACATATATGGTAGCAGTGATCGCCGGGGGATTTCTGGCAGCGATTGCAAAATATCTCTTTGACGAATTTAAAGAAAATAAAAAGACAGGTAAGATTGATACAACTACCACAGACACAAAAGTGAAGGTTGAAAAACTGGATGAGAAGTTGGATTCACGGGCAGATAGACTTGAAAAGAGAGCGGATAGACTGGAACAACAGGCTGATAACCGGTTTCAAATGCAGTTTTCAAAACTTGATAATATTGATAAATTCGTTGCAGAATCAAGAGCATTGAAAAATGCTTCCGGAGGCCAGGGGATTGATGTAATGCAGATTTTAGCGTCTATCCAGGCTATGGCAGAAACAATAGCAGAGGTTCAAAATAAAGCAGCGACTATGGAACATAACCTAAAAGAGCAGATATCGTCTTTGGAGATGGAAAATCAAAAGCTGAAAAGTGAGAACCAAAAATACAGAGAAGAATTTCAAAGGATTCGTAACAGCAGAGTTCAAGATGAGCCAGAGCGTTAAATTAGCTGGTAAAGTAAAGAGGAAAAGACAGCGGAAAGAGGAAGAGTATTTAAAAAGTGAAAAAACTTATAAGCCGAGAGGTTCGCAATAGCAGATCTCGAAATGAATTGTCATAGATGATAATACATGATAAAATAACCGTGTATAATAGCAAAGAAGACAGAGGATAGTTCCCGGTGCTCCTTCGGAAATGAACGAAGGAGGAAATGACTATGAATACATCAGAGGTATTGACATTAGTGCTGGTGATGCGGCACTGACATACAAAGACAATCATCGGAAATAGTAATTTTCATTTATAATGAAAAGAGCTATCCTCTACTGGCATAGAGGATAGCTGGTAACTAAAAATTACTCACGCAATCCGAAGGTCATCGTGGACGTCGAAATCCACTGATTTCTTCTAAACTTATTATACACGGGGGGCCTGAAAATTTCAAGCTCCCTTTGTTTTACATATAAAGTAAAAGATTATATTCCACCTGTTCATATGGAATAACCTTGTTGCAATGGGGGATTATTTTTAATAGGATAGTGGTGATGTAGATGAATTGTTGTTCATTATACATAGAATTTGTGTGATACAGACAAGAGGGAGGGTAAATAACGTGATAAAGATAGAAAATCAAGAAACCGTCGGTATATTCAATTATTTGCTTTTACATCGTTTCTACATTGAACATAGGAAGAACGATAGAAGCGGTATATATGGTCTGACACAAAAAATGATGGCATATAATTCGAATAAAATCGAAGGAAGTCGCCTGACCGAAGACCAAACGGCTTCTTTGTTCGAAACCGGAACTGTGAATGCAGAGGGCGAGATTATTTTTAGAGCAAAAGACATAGAGGAAATGACAGGCCATTTTCTTATGTTTAATGAAATTTTGAAAACAGTGAATGAGCCATTGACGGAAAAGTTAATCAAAAAATACCATTATTGTTTAAAAGCTGGGGTCTTTGAAGATTTGGCGAATGGATATGCAGTTGGAGAATACAAAACAAGGGCAAATGTTGTTTCAACAATTACGACAGCGTTGCCAGAGGAGGTTCCTCACTTGATGGGAAAGCTTCTATCCGAATATCATAGTAAGCGTGAGTGCGATTTGGAGGATTTAGCAAAATTCCATGTACAATATGAAACAATTCATCCTTTTCAGGATGGGAATGGTAGGACCGGTCGGGGAATTCTATTTAAAGAATGTTTAAAAAATAATATCACTCCCTTTATTATAAAGGATATTAACAAAGCACAGTATTATCAGGGCTTGAAACAGGTAAGTGATAAAAATGACTACTCCAAACTAGTTCAATATTTTAAAGAGGAGCAAAAAGCCTATTTAGATTTGGCTAAGGCGTTTGTAATACCATATAACATAGAGACAATTGAGGGATTGAGGGAATTATTGAAGTCAGCCATGAAGCAACCCCGTATTCAATGCCAGGCTGCCGAGCAAGAGATTTAATATAAGCAAATTAAGCAGCCGGAGGTATAGTCCCCCCGGCTGCTTATAAAATGAAGTTAATAATCAAATAGGTCGCATTGACCATTTATTTTCCTTTCGATGGAAATATAAATTTATCCTTTGCCGGCGGCTTTGATTGATATATTCACATTGATAATTAATGCCTAAAACAGGATTAGATTGTACGTCAATAACTTTACAAATGGGAATATCAGAGTAAGAACCATCCGAATTTGTATAGCGGAAGTATAAGGGCATACAATCTCCATTTACATTGTAACTTGCAATTACAGGGACAACGGTATTTTGGGCAGGGTCATATGCCCCGTATTGTCCTGGAATTTGAGTGTGATATGGCATGAGTCAATCTCCTCCTCTCATGATATGATTATATGGAACAAATGTTCTGTGCACAAGTGGGAAAATTATGAAAATATAATGAGACAACTATCTCCTGTAAAAATAGTGGAGAGTCGAAAAATGTCGGATAATGCGATGAAAAAAAGAAAATATCAATGTCTATACTGGTATAATTATCTAAAATGTGCAGTGCGTTTTAGAGGAGGATACAGATGCTCAAAATAAAATTCAAAAACATAGGCTCCATATGTCCGGTTTATTCTGTTTACCAGAGGGAAGATGGAAAGAAATATGATGTTCAAATTGAGGAGGAGGGGAAAGTCTATCACTGCCATGCAGAAAACATAGAGTTTCTATGGCAGGAAAATGATGAGGTTAAGGGGGATGCCGGCGAAGAGAGAAATATAGATTATGTAAATGAAACTAGGACGGCCGTCATGAAGTGCATGGATAAAGCAAGAAGTGTGGAAGATTTTATCGCAAGAATGATGACATTAGGCTATCAAACGAAGTGGCGCGAAAGAGGCACATATATAACATTCACCAATTCGAACAATCAAAAAGTTAGGAATAGCAGAATTGATATCTCAAAAGAAGAAATATTGAAAAAATTTGAAGAAAATTCAAAAAGGTCTAAATCAGAAATAGATATTTGCGAACAACTGGAAATAAAAAGAAACGCTGCGTCAAAGAATAAGGATATTTTTGTATATACGTTCAGTAGAAATTGCCAACAGTGCCATACTGTCAATGAGCTGTTGACCTATATGGTATTTGATGATACAGATGAAAACCTAGTTTTTCCTTGGGATCGGGAGCGTTTATTTTCTTCGCAAGATGCGATATCATTCTTTAAACATATGCTCTATGAAGAATCAGAATATTATTCTTATCAAGTACTTGGAGAAAACAAAAAGCTGGATCAACTTATGCTAAAGAAATTTCCTGAAACAATCAGAATGGAATATAGTAAAACACTAAAGGAAAAATATGCAATGAACATATGTCCAAAATGCAACGGAGTGGGAATGGGAAAACATGGAAAGAATTTCCTGCATGTACTACTGGATCAAAAAATAAAAAATATGGAGAAGATAAAGGTTATAGATGTATTAGAATTATCACAATATTAAAGAAATTTATACATATTATATATTAATATTTGGAAAGAGCGATTAAGGAGGAATAAACATTATGAAAAAGCAGTTTTTGAATAAATGCGTAATAGCGATAATAACGGCCATTATGTTGACTATGCCTTCAACAATAGTCATGGCCGGTCAACCCAATACAGGGATAAATGGAGGACAATTTACAGATTGGAATACACTTACCTGGACGGCCAACGATGGAACTGAAACAACTTATGGAAGAGGTCCAGTATTTGCCGATATTCATCCAGAGATAACGGATCCGGAATATTACTTGAAAGAGTATTATCTTTATCCAGGGGAAGTTATTGGCACTGTGAACAGCGCAGGAATGACTAAACAGACTGATCCAACTAATGCTTTAGGGGTATTGAAAACTTTTCTAAACAGTTTTGACTGGATTCATAGCGATGAACTTACCAGAGCAGAAAAAGTTTTTAATAGAATTGCAAATGGACATAATGGGAATATATATGATACAACAGGTGTATCGGGATATGAAGGAGGCTATAGAGTATTAAGGGAAGGAAAAGGTATATGCCAGAATTTTTCTGATGAGTTTTGCGGACTGGCAAATTTTGTTGGATTAGAATGCGAAACATACTATCCTTCTGATGCTCATCAGGCATGCTTATTAAAGCTTAATGGTCAATGGTTTGCAGTAGATCCAACATCTGGAACACCTTTTTTATCAAATGCGACCACGTATCCAGTGGATTATGAAACAGAGAAGAATCGGTACGATAAGGAGTTAGATGCAAAATGGGATGCATATTTTAAGGAAAATCCTGGAAGTATGACAGAAAAGATATTCCGAGCTGATCAACAGTTGGCATCAGGTGAAATAACAAGAGAACAGTATGATGCAATGTGGGATAGTGGAGAATTGTATTAAACAAAGTAATTGTGATTTAGAAAAGAGCATGATAGACTATAAAATAGGGAATAACCGTGTTGCGGGTGGTTGGCCTCTTCTCACAAAAGAGAGGAGGTGGTGCGCATGAGTACATACGAAGCAATATCTTTAATGTTGACCTTCGGAATACTTCTTGTAGCGCTGATCTCCTATTTGAAAAAGTAGGGATTACGCAAAAAAATAACTGCCCCTGACTTGACCGGACGGAGCAGTTATTTTACTCAAATGTAGGTCAACCACTTGTGGGCGGTTATTCCTTTTGTATGTATATTATAACTCAAACGAAAATATAATTCAAGACTTAGCATATTCTAAATATTTAAAAAATTAACAAATATTAATGCCTTCAACCGGCGCTCTGAAAAGATCGTGGGTTGAAGGCATTTTTTGTTTGAGGTAATTAGGAGGAGAACAAAGATGAAAAAGGTTAGTAAGTGGAAAGAAAGAGGAAAGAGAGCAACATCATTGTTTTTGTCAGCCGTGTTGTGCCTTATGACTTTTTTTCCCTACCTGCCGTCATTACAGGTACAGGCCGCAGAAAAGGATACAGTAACATTAACCACCGCGCACGGCGATTTTGGCGGTTCTCATAAGCTTTACTGCATCGACAAAGGCGGCTTTGCCATTTGGGGAATTGCTGATGATGGAGATGTTTACAAGAAGCATAAGCCGTCAGAAGCCGAAGTGCCCTTATCGAAAAAAGAACAAGAGTATATATTTTGGGGAATTCTTTCGCTTCAGACGACATTAGGAATAAAAAAAGCAAATGATATTAAGACGACTATAAATGAAAAAGCGGAAGCCCAAGGAAAAATGAAAATTGGCAAATCTGTATCGGAGGAAGATTTAAAAGCTTTAATTTACAGTTCCAGCGTTCGTAATAAATATGGTTGGCTGGAAACCGTGGCAGCTAATACGGAGGAATACTTAAAAATGGCGGGGCTTATCGGCGGCAGTAGTGGTTCCACTCAAAGCGGAAAGAAAATCCCAGATGCTATTGCAAATAGCACATCTCCTACATCTGCCTATCAAATCAGTCGTTCTGATTTTACAATTCATTTTGACGAAGGGGGAGCGGATGCTGATTTTATTCAAAAAGTACCGATTCTCTTTTCGAATGATAACGGTTCGACCTACAGTCCTACTCCGACCGATGGCTGGATTTATACCAAAACAGATAACAGTATTACCTTCTCAAATCCAAATCCTCAACCGCCTAAAGCATTGATTAAGTTTGAGGTGGCTGGGACAGAATATGCATCGGCAAGTGGCACTTATACTTCAGAAGAAGAGCTGTTTAACAGCTGTATGCAGATATGGGAATGTATTACCTGTTCCGGAAATCATGGCGGTGGAACTCCTCCATCCACCCCGCCCTGGCAACATCAGCGTATGGTATGGTTGGAGCTTGTAATGCCAACACAAGAATTCTATGCTGCTCTTGCCGGCGATCCTACTGTTTCACCGGCAGGAGCCGGAATAACCTTTCAGGTTTTCCGGCATGAAGAGGATTTTTCATCTAACTATAATGTTCAACTGTATAAGTATGATTATGAAACTGGGAATCCATTGGAAAGTGCGCGGTTTGTCCTATTCGAGCGATTTGATGATAAAGGAGAAATTGACACCGAAAAAGATGGCCCGGTACATATTTATGAAGGAGGAGACCCGTACGCCAGCTATCACAAGGATAACCCTGTCATATGGTCCGGCTTTAGGAAAGTTGGTTCTGTGGTGACAGATGCAAACGGACATGCAGCACAGACAATAACCCACGGCTATCACTATGACAAGACATTCTGTGATGGTCATCCGGCTCCCACCTTTGTTCCGGTACCCGAACCGGAAATCGAGGAAGAGGAGGAATTAACGGCTTTTGCGGAGGATGACGACGAGGGCGGCGGGATTTTAAACGCCGAGGAAATTGAAGCAGCCAAAACAGTGAACCGGGAATTAGCCCAGGCATGGCTTGACTGTGTGTCAGACTGTGAAGAACAGGCCTCCGGGGATTTTGAGGGAGTACATTTCCATTGGTTGATGTCCGATGTAGACCAGGGGGAAATTGAAAACATTGCAAGTTCAGGAGGCGATGAGGGCAGCACTCCGGACGGTGGAAACACTTCAGAACCGGATGCTGACACGGCATATGAAGAATCAGGCTGCTATCAGGACATGCAAGATACCTATGAGAAGTTTATCTCTTTAAAGTACAGTTATGCCTATACGGAGTTTCAGGCAAGAGACGGTTATATTCGCCACGATCTTCATCCGGATGATCTCCCGGTTGAAATAATTACAACCGACTCATCAGAGGCCGGAGCAAATGCCTCCTTTGCCGGCGAATACAGTAAAAAAGAAACCATGGAAAACGTAACATCTGGCTATTCCAACCGAACCGTTACAATAGAGACAACGGAAAAAAAGGAAGAGGTAGAACCGGTTCGTAAAAATGTGACCGAGCAGCTTTTTCAAGAAGCAACAACAACCAACCAGGACATTGTGACATATCTCTCGCCTGAAGTTATGGCAGAAGAAAATGAATCAGAAAAAGAGCAAGAGGAAACGCCGGCCGAGTCAGAAATCAAGGTAGAGCAGGAGGAGAGTTCTGCACCGGCCGAGATGGAGAGTGAAATAAAAGAAACTGAAAAGGAAGCGGGCGAAGCGGAGACAAAAGAAAATGTTGAAGCGGCCGAAAGTACAGAAAGACTTGAAACGGAGGTAGTTGACCAGAAAGAGCAAATAGAAGAGAGTGAAACGAGTACAGAAGACGAAGTGCCGGAAGTGGAAATTTCCAGCCGGCCGTTGGAACTGGTTCGAGCGGTCTATGGGAAAATTGCGACTCCTTCTTCAGCTGAAGGTAAGACGGAATTTCAGTTTATTGATGAAGATGAAGAAAAGGGGCGAACAGCTTCACCATCAGAAGCGGCCACGCCATCAGAAGCTACATTCCGTTGGCTTCGGGGAAGTTCATCTTTCCGAAATCCGGATGTCAGAGAAATGGAAGGGATGGGAAGTGAACTCTTCCAGCCAGCATATGAAGAAGCCCTATCAGCAGAAAGCAGCGGAGCAGAGGCCGATCCTGGACCGGAAGATAATTACAGCCATTGCAATAATGCGGACCGGGAAGGAAATGCCTGGCGAGTTTATGATCACCGAACTGAGGGCGAATTTCACATCAATAAAAAGGACCTGGATCTGTCTGCCGGCGAATCAAACCAATATAACGCATACGGAGATACCCAGGGCGATGGAACACTGGAAGGTGCTGTTTATGGTTTATTCGCAGCGGAAGACATATCTCATCCAGATGGGAAAACAGGTGTGGTTTACCGAGCAAACAACCTGGTTGCAATCGCGACGACAGATAAGAATGGAGACGCGTCTTTTCTTGCAAATACAGAAGCCCCGGGATTTACTTTCGATTACAACACTGGTTCCATTGTGAAGACAGCGGACGGTTGGGCGGAGCACGCTCCCGAGAACCTGTATACGTCAGACCGTACGTATGATGATTACACAGAAGATGGCCGGTATGAGAGAACTTATCAAAATAATGAGAAGAACAATGGAAACTGCTGGATCGGCCGGCCGCTGCTGATGGGGGATTATTACATAAAAGAGTTGTCACGTTCCGAGGGATATGAATTATCTATTGGGAACAAGGCCAATGATGTAACAAATTTTGGACAGGATTTAGATGTAAAAGCTCCGGAGGATTCCGTGGGGTATGCTGTGATTTCACAGCCGCTTTTTGCTGATGAGCAGACATCCGACGATGGGACAGGGGCCGGCCCCAATGAACTGTTTTTTGCAGCCCGTTCGAAAGATACGAAGGATCAGAAATATGATATTGTCCTGTCCGGCCTTCCGAAAGGCGCTGAGTTCTATCGCAGAGAGGAAGGAACCAGACAGATTGAGGTGCAGGTGGGAACCGGAACCTATGAAAAGGTTTTGTTGACGAATTCAGACGGAACCCCTAAATACATCCGTGCAGAAAATGATTATCAGTACCCGAAATACAATGCAGATGGCAGTCTGATGATGAAAGATGTGCCGATGAACTATATTGCGGAGCGGTTCCGGCAGGTTACAGTACGGCCATTAGATGAAGCGGTGATACAGGCTACTTTGAATAAAGCTGAGGGAGGAATGTCGGAAGAAGAAAATGCGGCTATGCTTGCCCAGGCATTCACTGCTGGCAATCTTCCGTTTGTGAAAGGCAAAACAGAAAGTGCCTTGCGAAGAAATGGAAAGTCAACACCCAGAAGCCCCTTATCGGGAGGCGGCTACGACTATTCCAGTATTTATGTTGGTGTATTTGACAGCGGTGTACGGGAAGGTGAGCGAGATCAGTATGGATTGTCCGGAGTAACGCCAGGGAGCCCGGCAGCTTATACAGTATATGGTTCACCGATCCAGAAAGTGGCGATTGCCAAACAAAAACCGGACGGAGCGTCCCTTACCGTGGGTGATGCCATCCTATCAATTCTTAATTACTACGACCGGAACCCGTTTTATAGCTACGGCGGAATTGACGCAGTTGAAGACTCGGGAAATGATTTTATTTTCTCAGTGTATGCCAGTGTAAGCGGGAATCCGGAAAACTTTATGGTTTTAGGGAGTGATCCGGAAACGGACAGCATCATCTATCATTTAGTTCCGTATATTCCGGCAGACAGCTCCTTGCCTCCCAGATACATTTACGCTGCCTATTCCAATAATCCGGATTATAACGCCTTTGGAACCTATGAGGATTACAAAGAAGGAGCCAGCGGCCCATCGGCAGTTGGCAGTGCGACCCTTATCACGGATGCGGTTGCAGATCCGAACGGCAACCTGAAATCGAAAACAACAGAAGAAAATGTGTATTATCAGACCGGCGAGTTGGTTCGGGACAGCAGCGGAAATCTGATTCAAGCGTTTGAGTACCGGGAGATTACCAGAACGGAACAGCAAGAGATACAAGATGTTAAATGGCAGAAGATTACAGGGGAAAGAAAAGAAGATGGAACCTATGTCCTGCCTGTCAATGCCGCTTATACAGATGCCTATGGAACGGCACATACAAATGCCGGCCAGGAGCAAACAATTGAATTTAAGGCTGTGCTGAAGGAAAAGGAAGTGATTCTGTCGGCTGAAGATGTAGCAATTTTAGGCGCTGGATTTATTGCTGGCCGGCCGATGGACAGCGCAAGCTACTATGTCCACGTAAAAAAGGCCAGGGCAAAAGCATACCTGGATTATCAGAACATGAATTTGGTGGGAGATAACACCTACGTGATACTGAGCAGCCTTGTTTACCCAGGGCAAGAAATCTTGTGGCAGGATGCCGGCACAAGAGAAAAGCCGGCTCAGATATTCGAACGGGCGATCCGTCAAAAGGTCAAAATTGTGAAAGACATACAGACGACGCCAGAAGGAACCTATGGGCATAACACCAACGCAGCTTCCGGCCATCAGGACGGCTTTACAAATGGACCGGGGGGATCGGAGGAGAATGCGACAAAACTTCCAAACTTCCGCTTTAAAATCTATTTGAAATCGAACTTGGAGCGGCTGTACCGAAATGAATCAGGCGAGATTACATGGCTTGATCAGAATGGTAATGAAGTGGCAATAGAGGAGTACCAAAAGGCCTATCCGGAAACAGAACCTTTTAGCAGCGTTCAAAAACTTTTTACAAAGGTTCCTCATAAAGAAGATTCACTAACAGCTGGTTCCGTGAATAACAACGTTTGGGAGGAGGCTATAACAGCAAATGACAGCCTATATTCTTATGAGCTGAACGGAATGATAGAAGAAAATCAGAATCCAGGCTATACAAGGCTGTTGGAAACAGAAAATCAGATGATTGAGGATGGAGCCGGCAAGACGAGAGAGGTAAAATCCTACAACTACGAAAAGTTTTTCGCTGCCCTTCAAACGGCCAATCACGACAAATGGGATCAGAATGAAAAGGACAGCACCTCCTTCAAACCGTTTGCCTTTTTCCGGGAAATGATTTTTGGAACAGGAGGAGGTGAAAAGGATTACCCGGCCATCCACAATAATTCAGCGGAGGATAACCAGAGCAACACATCGGACCCGGCAAAAGAAAATGCGAAGCGTTCCGATGCTGTTCGTCAGTTCGCGATTGATTGGTATTTGGACAGCGAAGTGAAGAAACTGACGGAAGATAACGGGAAAGGAGAGAGCCAGGCTGCAGGAGGGAGTGAAACCTATCAAGATGAGATTTATGATCGGGCATTGTACGCAGCTATTCTAAAAGCAGAGAATTATTTAAGCCCGTTTTTTACTTATGACCTGGATGAAATTTACTCCATTGCCTGGGATAGCGAGGCAGACGGAGGAAGCGACAAGGATAGAACAACACTCTCGGCCGATACGCTTCAGGAAACGGCCGGAAATGGCCTTGAAACAGCTAAGGACGGATATTTCTATGGTGTGTCAAATTATCTGCCATACGGGGCGTATATCGCGGTGGAACAGCAGCCGTACAGTGCCGAATTAGGAGATTTTTATAACAAGCATTACAAAACTGACAAGCCAAAAGAAATTATCCTGCCAGCGCTTTATGAGGAAGGAGGAAACGAGGTCTCTCCGGAGAAACTAAGTGCTGCATACCGATATAACAGCACCGATACGCCGGAAAAATTACAGGAAAAATACCACATCCGAATGAACGAGGAGTGGGCAGATACACATACAGATGATTTGAGGAACTATGTGATCCGGGCTCACAATCATGATGGGGACTTTGAGATTTATAAATATGGCCTGGATGCGGACAAGCTGACGGGGAAGATTATCTATCCGGGCGGCAGTTACAATTATCAGGGCTTTACTGTCACCCAGGGAGGATTTGATCCGTTCAAGGATGTTTATGAGGCAGAAAACGCAGCTAGTGATTACCGAAGCAATCAGGAAGTGGAGCAATATTATCACTATGCCTCTCTTTCTGAACAAGCTGGAACTGCGGATAACGTGCTCTACCAGTACGGGCCAGCATCCGATGATAATAATCCGTCCGGTTTATATTTCAAAGATGGAGTACGAAGTATCACAGGAGCCTTAACAGGATATGATGGCCTCTACTTTTCTGCATTGGTTCCGTGGGCGGTGACAGAACCAGTGGATGCCGGAAGGTATGACGCGGCCGCGTTTATCGGCTATACAGACGGTAAGTACCGCAATACGTTCTATACGTCCCGGCTGCGGATCGAAAAATTGGATTCTGAGTCAGGTGAAAATATCCTGCATGACGGTGCGGTATTTGCCATTTACAGTGCAGACCGTGAAGACGCGGAAAACAGTAACGGTCGGGTAAAGTTCTATGAAAAAGATACTGTTATTACTGGAAGCAAAGAATTTTTAGAGGCAATGGGAGCTGCCGATATTACGCCGGTTGCCAGGCCGTCCCTTCCGTGGCAGGTGCCTTATAACGGGAAATATTATGGAACCGTGCCGGCCGGCACGCCGATTTGTCAGGAGAAAGAGCAAATTATCATGATGGATGAGGCAGGAGAAAAGACCGGACAGTTCCAGGCATTTACAACAACGAAGGATCGGGGCGAGGAAGGCAGCCAGAATGTGGGCTATTTAGAAACACCCCAGCCATTGGGAGCCGGGTGCTATGTTCTGTGTGAGATAAAGGCACCGGCCGGCTATGTCCGGAGCAAACCCGTGGCGATTGAAATTTATTCGAACGAGGTTGCTTATTATTTGGACGGAGCCAGAAATAACCGGGTGGTGGCAGCGATCTATGAAGAAATGATAACAAGGACATTAGATAACGGCGAAGAAATTACGAACCCAGACGGCACAAAACCGAACGGGAACAAGCCGCAGGATAAAGGTGATGTGGCGAGAATTTATCTCAATAACACGCCGATCCGTTTGGAGGTGACAAAAGCAAAACCCGATGAAACAACGGTATCTTACGAATTGAATGGACGCCTGGAGGGCAGCATCACAGAGTTAAAAGGCCAGTACGGCTTGGAAAATCTGGAATTAGCTTATAATGCCTCCGGAACCTATCTGGGATATGGTTGGAAAAAGGGCTTCCTTGATGCCTTGAAAAAGAAACAGGCTGCTGGCGAAGTGATCGAAATTATTTATGAGGATGGTGTTTTCACCGGAAAAGCTCAGTTGGAGAAACCGTTAGAGACGGCCGATGATACAAACCGTTATCTGCCGGGGGCGGTGATGACCTTGTATGATGCGATTGAGGTGAAGCAAAACGGAGACAGTGAGGATTATCAGTTTGACGGCGTAAATGTGGAGCGGGACCGGTATGGAAATGTAAGCAATATCTATGTTCAGAAAGGATTTGCCGGAACAAGGCTCAGATTTGTCTTGGATAAAACAGATGCGGCTGGCGACGGCTTGAATGATTATCAGAACTATACTTTTGATGATCAGGAAGATGACACAGGAACCGGCACTTGGACATACAAGACAGTGGAGCGAGAGGACACGGATATCCTGTTTTATGACCTGGGAGGCCTTACCGTCCTTCAGACTGAAAAGGGGGTACTATATGGTTTTGATAAAGAGGGAAAAAAAATACAAGCTAAAAACGGCAGCTCGCTCTTTGCCCTGAAAAATGGGACGCCGGTGCTGGAAATCATCAGCCCGGATTATGAAAAATTACATTACAACGCGAAAGAACGCGTGTTTGATCAAGTTCCGCAAGGAACGAAGCTGTATCATTTAGACTCTGACGGAAACCGGGACAGCCAGGTTCACCCTTATACCGGTATGGCTTATGTGGTGGAGGAGTCCACCGGAAAAATTCTGGTATGGCCGGTGAAGATATCCCGGGACCAGTACGGGAATATCACCGCCAGAGAGAAAATTACAACCGGCCGAATTGCCACGATAGACGCCGATACTGAGGATGAGTGGACAATTGGAACAACAGAAGCGGGAAAGTTCGAAAAGAGGATGAATCCGGTTCTGGATGAGCATGGGCAACCGGATTATTACCAAAAATCAGAGGAAACCTATCAAAAAGGAAGCCCAGTCTATGACCGGGACGGCGATTACATCCGATACCGATATGATGATAAGCTGAAAAATTTTAATGATAATGCATGGAGAATTGACACGAATATTGATTTGGCGGATATCGGTGCCAATTCGGAGGACGCAGCGGATGACCGGCCTCTCCATCACCGCCAGGGAGAAAGCTACATTATCGAGAATACCTGGACAACTGGTGAAGCTGCTCCGAATGATCCCTTCCAGAATGAAGTGACAGATGGACAAGTGGATGTGCTTAAGAGGGTTCCGGCCGGAAACTACATCATGGAAGAATTACAGGCACCGGAAGGGTATTGTAAAGCAATGCCGGTCGGTGTGACGGTGCGGGACAACGCAGAGGTACAGACAGCAAAAGTCACAGATCGCCCGATTAGCGGTTACTTTGAGAAAGCCGATGCACCGGCAGCATACCAATTGAAAGTGCTTGACCGAGATCAGGTGTTAGAGGAAGTAGAAACACGAATGGAAGATAAAGTCAGTTATTCTTTTGACAGCGTTGTCGGAGCCAAATTGGCCCTGTATCGGGCAAAACGTATCAAGACAGACAACTTGGAGCAGCATCCATCAGGATATGTATTCGAAAAGGCGGAAAATTCGCCGGCACAATGGTCTGTGCTGCGGAACGACAATCAGAAACAGCAGTATACCGCTGAATGGACTGTAGGAATAACTCCGGAGTATCTGGAAGCGATTCCGGCCGGATACTACATCTTAGAAGAAACCGACGTTCCGGCCGGCTATGTCCCGTCTTCTATGGAGGTTACAATCAAGGAAGATGAAGACCTTCAGTATTTTGTTTTACCGAACGATCATACAAAAATTGAAATTTTCAAATACAGAGAGGAGAAAGGGAAAAAAATCCCATTGCCGAACGAAACATCAGCTGAATTGGCATTGTATGAAGCGGTCATAAACGAGAGCGGAAATGGTATTGTGACTGAAAACGGAGTGCCAAAACACGATGAAAGTAAATTGATCGTGCAGTGGGAAACGGATGATTGTAAGGCATATACAGAAGGAACCGGCAGTTTTCGGGCAGAATATGAGTCAATGTACGGAGAATACGAAACTGGCTTCCAGCAGTTTACGTGGAGCCAGGGAACCGCGCGTCGCCTGTCCTCTGAAGAGACAGATAAGAGAGAGTCTGTCCGGCAGCTATGGGATATGGGAAATGGCAAACAGGCGTTGATTCAGACAACAAAAAATTTGCTTCCGGACGGCCGGTATGGGCCTGTATTTGATTACAAATTTAATTATAGGGAGCTGGATAAGGGGGTTAGCTATGATACGGCCGAGGGTCGTCATCGGATCGATTATCTCCCTATCAATGGGAATGATCACCGTGGCTATTATGTTTTGGTCGAAAAACGGGTACCGGCTGGATTTGCCGCAGCCGAACCAAAGGCGATCGTGATTGAAGAAACAGCCGATATACAGCTCTACAGTTTAGAAAATAAACCGAAGTACATTTACATTACGAAAGAAGGTGAAAACGGAGCGACGATTGAAGGGGCGGAACTTGCACTATATAGGGCCGATGCAGAAGGGAACCTGACGATGGATGCCGCGCACTTAATTGAGGCGTGGATAACGGGTGCAGATGGAAGATATACGATGGAAGATTACCAGAATGGATTGATTCCGGACGGATTTCTCGCCGGTGAATTAAAACCGCATTACTTCAGCCCGATCCCATACGGAACCTATTTTCTGGTCGAATTAAATGCACCGGTGGGTTACAAAAAGATGGAGCCGCAAAAAATAGAAATTACGGCGGATTCGTCTCCTATTGTTAAGGCAGTCAATAAACTGAAAATGGGAAAAGTCCGGATTGAAAAAGTAGATGAAAAACAGGAGGAAGAGAAATTATCCGGCGCAAAGTTTGAGATTGTCAATCAGGAGACAAAAGAAAATTTCCACCTGATTACAGATGAAAACGGACAGGCAGAAAGTAATCTGATTGTTACAGGGACAACGGGATCAGATGGTAAATGGCAACCGTACCACTATCTTGTACGTGAGGTTATACCGCCTGATACCTATCAACTGAATCTTACAGAGTACAAATTTAGTTTTGAGGATAGCAGCGTACTGAATGAACTGAAATACAGCTTGACCGTGCCGGATAAACCGACGGAAATTGTTATCACGAAAACGGACTTTAACAACGGTGCTTATGTAAAAGGGGCTGAGTTAGCCGTATTTCGAACTAAGGTGGAACACGGTGCCTATGTAGAAACTGGAGACGCACTGGAGACCTGGACGACGGACGGAACCGCCCATCGGATTGTAGGAAAGCTGAGTGCGGGACAGGTATATATGCTGAAGGAGGAAAAAGCGCCGGAAGGATATACCAAAGCGCAGCCCATGATCTTCACGATTTCAGAGGACGGCCGGCGCATTGTAAACATAACGGATAACTTAAATATCGTGAAATATAAGACCTCGAATGGTTACATAGATGCGGTGGAATCGATCACCGTTGAAGGCAGACAGGCCAGAGAAATTGTTGTACAGCTGACCGATTTAGACACCGGAAAAAAGATTCTTGTTCCGGAAGGTAAAACGGAATTGACCGAGGCAGATGGACTTGTTGAGGGACACCGGTATGAAGAAAAAGAGGTGACAAAATATACAGACGGAAACACACTGACCTGTGAAAGAACCATTTTCCGTATGCATTTTAATGAAAATGGAATCTACAGCATCGACAGGAGAGCGATTGAAGATACAAAACTGTCGTTGACAGATAGCGCCGGGGAGCTGATAGAAGAATGGTCGGTAAAAAATGTTAATCACAGTGGCTATAGCCATACGGTTGAGAATCCGGAATATGAAGAACAGCAAGGGATCGATATGGTTTCTGCGAACGGCCGGTACGGTGCAGCCGTGATGCCTGGCAGCATTGTGAAATATGACATTAAGTATAGGAATGATGGCAAAGCGGAGAAAGACATCCGAATTGCGGTAAGGCTGGACTCGCAGTTGGAATTTATGCCGGCAAATTCATCTGCCGGTGGCCGGGAAATAAATGGAATTGTTACCTGGGTGGTTCCGGCCGTGGAGCCGGAAGAAAGAGGAACTATCACTGTCACGGCCGCAGTTTCCGAGCGAGCGAAGTCAGAAATACTCTCACTTGCTTCGATTGGCACCGACGATTACTCATGCCTGAATCCGGTTGCGTCAGCAGGGAGTCTGACAATTGCTACACGGGTGAGTGGCACAGCATCGGAAGAACTGCGGAAAATGAAATGTGACTATGAAATCCTTCTGACCGATGCATCGGGAGCCCCCTTAAAGGGGTACTGCCAGTATACCGGTTCCAAAGAAGGCCGCATTAAGAGCGGGGAACAAATCAGTTTAAAGGGAGGAGAATATATCACTATCTCAGGTATGGCCTGGGGGACAAACTATGAGGTGATACCGCAAGAAGTAGAATATGAAAGTACATCTCGCGGATTGAAAGGAATAACAGGAAAGCAGGGGGCCAGCGCATTAATCCTGTACCGAAAAAATGATTCTGCTGTCCGTGAAATATTTAAAAAAGGAGGAACCTATCACTTAACTGAGACGACCGTATATTCCGATGGTGAAGAGGTAACAGATAAACTCTCTTTTACATTGAATGAAAATGCATCTGTAAATGGTGTTGACATCAAAGACAAACCGACCCATGTAGTAATCAGTAAAACAGATATTACAGGCGGACAAGAGCTTGCAGGTGCCAATATGCTCGTGACAGATACGGACGGTAACGAAATCGAGCGGTGGGTGTCTGATGGGACTCCGCATGAGCTGATCGCGATACTTAAACCCGGTGAGACATATTTTCTGACGGAGGAACTTTCTCCTGACGGTTACGCTTTTGCTGAAACAATTGAATTTACGGTATCAGAAGATGGAACGATTGATCGGGTACAAATGGAGGACAAGCCCACCCACATTGAAATTTCGAAGTTTGACATAACAGGGGAGAAGGAGCTACCGGGAGCAGAATTGGAGATCCGAGACAAAGACGGAAAGCTGATCGAGTCCTGGGTTTCGGATGGAACTACTCATGTAATACGGGAAAAATTAATAGCTGGAGAAACATATAGTTTGATCGAAAAGACAGCTCCAGACGGCTACTGGATTACTGAGTCAGTGACATTTAAGGTATCTTTGGATGGCCGAATTGATCAGGTGGAAATGTTTGATCGTCCAACGACAATCAGGATTGAAAAACACGGCCTCTCTGAGGACGGTAAGACGGATTACGGTCAGATTAGTGGAGCACATATCCAGATTCAGAATCCAGCCGGCCAGGTGGTATTCGAGTTTGTGAGTGGAACTAAGGCTGAGGAAGTAACAGGGATTTTAAAAGCTGGAGAGGAGTATAGGGCCGTCGAATTGGAAGCACCTTACGGCTATCAGCTGGCGGAGCCTGTCACCTTTACGGTACCTGAAAAAGAACAAGTCATTACAATTTTGATGAAGGATTTAAAGGAACCGGACAAGCCAGATAAACCGGGAGGTGACAAAGACACTCCGAAATTGAGTCTGAAGAAGTACGATGGAGTAACTTTTGAATCACTGGCCGGCGCAGAATTTACTATCTATCGTTCCGATGGAACTGTGTATGCGACGATTCGAACGGGAAGCGATGGACGGGCTACTATCACCAGGCCAAAGGCTGGTACTTACACCGTAAAAGAAACAAAGGCTCCGGACGGATATTTGCTTTCGGATAAGATTCTTACTTTTACAATAACCGGTTCTGGAGAGATTGCGGGGGATGTAAGTTTACCAAACTGGAAACAACCTGAAATTGAAATCCGAAAGGAGGATGCTGACACAAAAGAACGCTTAGCAGGGGCCCATTTTGAAATATACGATGAGAGCAGTAGTCTGTGCTATCAAGGCGTAACGGATGAAAACGGTGTATATCGCTTTGCGGCTCTCTCGGCCGGTCGCTACACATTGATCGAAACAAAGGCTCCGGACGGCTACCAACTCAATTCATCTCCGATTGTATTTGTGGTATCAGAACAAGGAGAAGTGACCGGAAATACGGTGATCTATAACAGCAAAGAGGTTGAAAAAATCGGCCGTATTATTGCCGAATATGGCAGCAATCTGAGAGGTAAAGGCCAGGTGAAACTTCGAGGGCCTGGGAACTGGCTTAGAGGCATTCCCAGACTTGGGGATTATAGTCATGGATTGGCTTTGCTTCTTTGCATAGCTGCAGGAAGTACGGCAATTGTAATTCTCCTTTGGAGGAGGAAAAAGAATGGTAAGAAAGAAAATGAGTAAAGAAAGATTAAGGTTAGGCAGTGCTTGGTGCGCGCTGGCCGTCCTGTCCCTCTTCGGAGGGGCAGGCAAGGTCAGCCTGGCCTATGCGGCCGGTACGATACAAATTGAAAAAACTTATGAAACAACCGACAAGGATGATTCGGGGAACGGCCAGTTTGAAAATGCATATAAAAAAGATGGAGTTTTATATGGCCTCACCCGTGTGACAACAGAAATAGTTGATACCATCGAAACAGCTGGAGAAAGCTATACCTATACTTCGGAGGTATTTGTTGACGAACCAGAGAAACATATACCAGAGCAACGCGTAGAGAAAGAAGACGGCATATACGAATTACAAAAATCAGAGCTGCTAACAGGAAAAGCGGATGGGAGAAGTAAGTACGCAGAAACAGATATTACCTATCAAGTCGAGTATATTGATAATTTGCCGGCAGAAGGAACTGTAACGGTACGGGATGAAGATACAGGAATTGAGCTTCAGGAAAAGTTGCCGGCAATCCGTACTATAACCGGAGAGAGCTATTGGGACGATAATTTTTCTTTTCCGATTACCATTGCTGATTATGACGCAGAGGCGTTTTTATTGGGTGATATTCTGGTTCCCCGAGGAGCAGCTTTGATTGATTATGCGGATGAACTGCTAGAGTATCTGGCTTTACCAGAAGAATATTATCAGGTGGAGGAAATCGTTTGGGCCGGTGAAGAATACGACGAAGGCGGCATGATGTTTCGGGATGCTGTTGCCTATGGAAAACGAAAAATGACAGAAGTAACCGTCACATATGGCGGTGATATCATGCTGCCGGCTGTTGACGGCCAATACTACCGTTGTACCTACGTAAAGATAGGAACGGCAACAGGAACTATCTACAAAGTCAAGGCGATTGCGACATATGAAGAAGAGTCAGACGTTGTACAGCCAAAATCCTTTTTGGACTGGTTATTAGATTGGATTTTAAAGCATCCGATTGCCACATTGGGGATTTTCCTGCTTCTGTTACTGCTGGTAATCACAATTATTTTATATGTGTTAGGCAAAAAAGAAAAAGGGGAAGAAGAACCGGAGATAATCGGAGACGATGTCGGAGACGATGAAGAAGATGAGACGGAGGAAGGAAAATGGTAACAAGAACAATTGCGATTGCAGGGACGCAGCCACATATTGGCACCACCACCCAGGCAATCCAGTTAATTCAGTATTTACAATTAATGGGGAACAAGGTTTGCTACGTCGAGATGAATACTAATAATTACATACAAAATTTGCAAAATACATACGAAGATATAGAACGCATCGAAGACGGACATATCAAATTTGAACATGTTGAATTATATGATGCTAAACACATAAAGGGCTTAATGAAAAAGGAATACGATTATATTGTGAAAGATTATGGGGATCATCAGTCAGGCTTTAATGAGCCATCTTACATTGAGCAGGACATTAAGATATTTGTAGGAGGCGTAAAACCGAACGAGGTGTTTTTTACATACGAAATTTTAAAGCAACCGGAATTTGACGACGTAAGTTTCATCATATCTTTTGTTGACGCCGCTGCTCAGGAAGATGTCGGAGCAATGTTTGATTATACAGAAGGTCATCGGAAATACAACCGAAGTAGTAGGGTGTATTTTGCGAATTATGCACCGGAACCATTTGAGTATACTGGAATATCAAATAAGACATATTCTGATTTGCTGAATGCCGGGGGACCATCATGAGCCGTGCATTTAAGCCAATCCTTCAGGCTCGTGTGATAAAAGAACGAAAGGAGGCTGAAGAACAGGAGGCCCTAAGAAAGAAGTATGGAATTAAAAGCGATAAAAAAGTTGAAGTAAAAAAAGAACATATTGTTACCTCTTTGTGTAAGGTTTTGGGCGCAATTCTACGGAAATTTTTTATAGTCCTGCTTATCTTACTAGCATGGAACGGATTGGTGGCGCTCATTCAGCCAGACAGCCGCGCCATGCTGCAATATGTATATGCGGATGTGTTTCATCAGTTGGAAATGCTTTTTCCAGCTATTGCAGAGTTTATTAAAAACTAAAGGAGAAAACCACAATGGATAAAAATACAATCATTTTTATAGAGCAAGAGACGTTGACAAAAGAAGAACAGGAGCAAATTTCAAACGAGGAGGAAAGTGAAGATGGATCAGAAGACGGAAGAATTTAGAAAAAAAATTGCCGAAATGTTTATAAGTACCCTACAGGCAGACCCCCTTGCGTGGCGTAAAGGATGGGCTAACAGTTTATGTATGCCTCAAAATGCAGTCACTGGAGCAAAATACAGAGGGATTAATTTCCTATACTTGCTTATGGAAGCGAAGCAAAGAGGGTATGAAGATTTACGTTTTGCGACATTTAAGCAAATTAATGACAATGGCTGGCGCATAAAGAAGGGCTCTAAAGGCCTGCAGGTTGAATACTGGTATCCATGGGATTATAAAAAGAGGCAGTCAATATCGTGGGAAGAATTTAGGGAAAGAACAACGAGTGATAAGATGGGGGTTAAGGCTCGATACTATTATGTTTTTAATGCGGAGGATATAGAGGGAATACCTCAACTACAATCAAATGAGAAGACAAAAATCGAAATATCACAGTTGGTTGAAAAAATATCAGAAAATATGAAAGTTCCCATTGTTCACAAGAGTGTAGAAGATCCGTATTACAGTTTGCCGGAAGACACGATATATATGCCGTATCCTGAGCAATTTGCTAATGCTTATGAATATAATGCAGCCGCATTACATGAAGAAGCTCATGCAACGGGAGTAGAATCTCGGTTAAATAGGGATACTTATTTAGATTATGCAAAGGAAGAGTTAGTCGCTGAGATAACGGCCGCATTTATGGCTCAGCATGTCCAGGAAGAATTGACTTCTGTTTCTTTTACAGATCAGGATATGCAAAATCATATGGCCTATGTCCAAAGCTGGATCTCATCTATCCAGGACAAGCCAGAAGCCCTATTGGAAGCAATTCGAGATGCTGAACAGGCTAGTAATTTGCTGGAATATCATGGTGGGATCATTACCGAAGCTGAATATCAGAAGGTAAGGCAAAGCACGAAGGAGGTTGCAAATGAGCTGGTGGTGAATGATGCTAAAACGATAAACCATTCAATACCCAATCAGGTTGCTAATAAAACCCAAAGCAGTATAAGCGAAAAAAATCCCAAAAAAAATATGAGGCCGGATCGGGTATTTCAGAAGGCGCAAGATAGCCCCAAAGCCCCCAATAACCCAATGGATGAAGCCGAACAAGTCAGAAGCAGCCAAACAGATGAAACCGAACGAGCCAGCAATAACCAAACGTATGAGGCAACATGTATACCGACAGATTCTAAAATTGCAATCCTTCAGTTAAGAGAAGGGGAGGAAAATCAAAGCAGACGGTTTATGGATATGAATTTACTAAAGATGATATGTGGAGAGAAACCTTCCTGTGACAATTATGAATTGATTTTTGTGCGTAATGAAACGATCCCGAAAGAAGCCGAAGAGCAGAGGGAGCTTTTAGATATAATTTATGAAGAATTTAACGAAGATACTATTCGACCAGCAAATTACTACGGCACGAGTATTAGTATTGGTGATGTCATTGTCATAGAAAAGGAGCAGGAAGAATATCAGGCATATTTTGTAAATAGCAAAGGTTTAACAAAGCTACCGGATGACTTTTTAAGTCGGGAAATGAGCGAGAAAATACATAATGGCATGGATATACGTCGGGAATATCTTTCATACGAGCAGCTTATGCAAATTGGAGCAGAAACTAACATCCCTATGTTGGATAACAGGATGACGGAGCGGTATTCTCGAATTAAGGACAACTATATGGAGCTCTTTGAGTTAGCAGATAAACGGGCTATAACTATAGCAGATAATCATAAAAGTTGCACGAATTGCCCGGCACCAGAGGATGTAAAAGAATACAATGTTCAAGAGTTTTTGGATCATATTAAAACAGATACGGTGACAGAGAAGGAAACAATGGATTTCATTCGTGCGCATCAATGGGAAATTAAGTCGCCGGTTCACGATCCACTTGGCAATGTGCTTACATATCAGGCAGCCATAACAATAGAAGATGGATGGAAAGCAGAATTACGATTTCATAATAGTTTTGATCCGAGGATGATTAATATGGGCAAAGGGGGAAATGTGCAGTCTGAAATTGCCTTGTGGATTACTCCGGTTAATCCGGAAGATGTAGAAAAAACTATGGAATCAAGAATGATTACATTATGGAAACAATCTAGTACAAGCCTACGACGTGGACAAAATAATTATTTCAAAATACAGGAAAAATGGAAGGAAATAACGGGCCAGGAAGCGATTACATTTGGGAAAGCGTTATCACCCGTACCGTCAGGGGGGAGGTTCCGCAATGAGAATGAGATATAAAATTGCATCGTTGATATTGGCTATAAGCTTCTCAACAATGCTGACTCCACCTTCCTCAGCGTGGGCAGCCACAAAGATAAAAAGCGTAAAAATACAGATACGTGTAGAAGACATTGGTGAAGATTCTGAACCAGAGCTGGATGTAATGTCAAAAAGTGATAAATATGAAGTGGTTAATACAGAAATTACAGGAGGCTATTTTGATATTGGAGAAGGACCAGGAGCAAGACAAGATGAAACTGTCCAGAATCAAGAAAATGGATTAGCTACTTGCGAAATTGAATTATGTGCGGAAGATGATTATAGCTTTAACATAATGGAGCAAAAAGACATTAAATTGAGTGGAATAGAGGCTGTCTGTACAAAGGCAGTTCGGAAAGATAATGGTTCTACGCTTATACTAACGATAGAGCTTCCGGGACTGCAAGATTATATAGGACGGATCGAGTACGCTTCATTTACGGGTAAAATGGCGCATTGGGAAGGTGCAGCAAATGCATCCTCTTATGGAATTATGTTGTATCGAAATGCTAAAAGAATTGGTGCATTACATGAGACAGGAAGCACGTGTTTTGACTTGTCCCCTTTGATGACGGAACCAGGAAATTATACGTATAAAGTCTACCCAATCGCGCCGAGTGGGAAAAAAGGAAAAGCAGTGGAGTCTTCAACGATTCAATTAAATGATAGCATTTCATCGGAAGAGGTGAAACAAGGATGGTTTTCAGATGAAAACGGATGGAAATATTATTATGAAGATGGGGTGTATGTACAAAACAATTGGATTCAGGATAATGGAGATTGGTTCTTTTTTGATACAAACGGCTACATGTTAAAAGATACTTGGCAGAACTGGAAGTACAATCGATATTACTTCGGGGCAGATGGAGTAATGGTTGAGCAGTAGGAACGGAGGAAGAGATGCTAAAGTTAACGCAAATAGATTTTGAAAAGTTATATCAGGGTGGACATCATGATTTTTCCAACATGAAATTTGAGGATATTTATATCGAAAATAAGGATTTGAGTGATTGTAATTTTGAAAAAAGTAGTTTTGCTCATTGTACATTTCATGATGTTTATGGCAGCAACGTTAATTTTTCTTCTGCTACATTTGTGAATTCATCTTTTGATAGATTTGATTTATCGTCTGTCCGTTTTGATAATGCCGATTTTCATGGCCGATTTCAGTCTGGCGCCTTCAGGGTTCTATCGTGTGAGTCTTGTAATTTCTACCCACCTTATGCAGTGAGCAATAGCACTTTTAGCAATATGGTGATAGAAAAGGGAAATTTCGAAGATTGCAATATGCGAGACTTACATATTTTAGAATGCTCGCTGAAAGATATACAGATTGAAGACTGTAGCTGTCAAGGGCTGCATGTATATGTAGAACGTTTAGATTCTTATGAAAATAATCATGTATTTGACACTGTTTATTTTAAAAATTGTGAATTGCAAAATGCAGCAATTCGCGCATTGATGTCGCAGTGCATCTTTAATGAAGTAGATGCAAGTAGCGCAAGTTGGCAGGGAAGCCGGCTTATAAGCTGCGATATAAGAAGTAGTAAATTGTCAAATGCCAATCTACAAGATTGTACACTAAACGCTGATTTTTTTGATGTTCAAGCACAGAAAGCAGACTTTACCAATGCTAACATATACGGCTGTAAAATTCAGGAAAGTAATTTGGAGTCCTCCAATTTTATGAAAGTAAATTTAAGAAGAATGACTTTTAGTAATACAATATTGGACCATGTGGATTTTGCAGGGGCAGAAATGAATGGAGCTTATTTCAATAATGTTCATACTATCGATATTAAAAATCTTTCATCTGTATCACTAACCATGGGAGGAGCTACAAGAGAAGAAGTAAAGAATTACGAAAGGAATGTACTTAATATTTTAAAAAAAGATGTAGAAGGAGCGGAAAAAGAAAGAAGCAGGGAAATATCTTTTGATTTAGAAGGAAATGCACATATCGAAGTAAAGCTTCAGACACTGCAGGACACGGAAAGGGTTAAGGAGGTATTGCAGAACACCTTGGATACAGAAATGGAGAATTTAGGCCAGATTTCGGATACCTCACGTCAAATTGTACAATCAACAGGGTATAGCTTAGACAAAGGTAAAGTGGTAGTGGCTCCAACTGCGCCCGTACCCACCAGAAATGAGAATGGGAAGTCTATTACAAAATTGTCTGCTTCCATTGTGAAAAAAATAAACATTATGAAAAAAGAAGGATTCCCAGTAAGGATTTGCCCAAACGGACAAGTTTATATGGATCCAAATCATTTGCGTTACTTTAAACGAGATGAGCTTCGTGAGATAAGTGATTACTACGAAAACAAAGTGGGAAAAACATTTAAACCGAATCAAGAACAACAACATAGTCTCCCAGATAGCTTGAAGAAGAAAATACATTTATTGGAGCAAAGTTCGGGAGACAAATTGAAAATGAAGCCAGATGGTCGTGTAATCATTCCACTAATGCAGTTGCGCTATTTTAAAAACGAAGAAATTTCTGCTTTGTGTTCTTATTTTATGAATCAAGTCCAAGAACTAGAAAAGCAGACACAAAGAAAGTATCCGCAGTTTTCAGGAAAAATCAATAAGAAATTAGAATATTTAGAAGAGAAAGGAATGCCTCTTCGCATCTGCCCAAACGGTCAGGCATTTATACCTGAAAGTGAGCTTAAATATTTTAAAAGTGAGGAATTGCAGGAAATTAACCGGCACTATGCCAAAGAAGCTGAAAAAAACTTTAAGGCGGATTGCACAATTACTCAGCTACCGATTTCATTGAAAGAAAAATTAAAAAATATGGAGTTTAATACGGGAAAAAAGCTCGTGGTGTCCAGTTCCGGAAAAGCGACATTGCCTCCGGAATTGTTGCAGAATTTTACAGATGAAGAAATTAGCACATTAAATTCCTACTGTATAAATCGTACAGCAGCTCAAAAAAGAGAGAAAGCTACAGAAGCGAATGTAAAGGAATTACCGGAACCGTGAATAATAAAGGAGCATTAATGAATCAAGAAGAATTTGAAAAAAAACTGCTGGAGGGCGTAAAGGATTTTCGTAAATGTGATTTTAAAAGAATGGAAATAATCGAAAAAGATGTAAGCGGATGTAATTTTGAACAAGCCTCTTTTGAATTTTGCAAATTTGAGAGTCTTAACCTACGGGAACTTTGTATGAGAGGAGCAAACCTGTATTGCTGTAATCTGAGCAGATTAAAAGTAAATGGAGGTGATTGGAGAGGAGTGAGGATTGCTGACTCACGCATGAGTGAAAAGAGAGAAAATCGATGGACTGATTTTCCGAGACCACTTGATTTTGAAAGTCAAATTCAAAAATGTGATTTTAAAAATGTAAATATACAAATGTGTAATATACATAGTCATATTATGAATTGTGTGTTTCAAAATGTTGATTTTGAACACAGTGATTTACGTCGAAGTCATTTTTGGCAAGTGATGATAAAAAATTCAAAAATGCAGCGAGTGAATTTACAGGAAATGTCATTTACAGGAACTATCACTAATTCACTTTTGAGAGAGAGCGATTTTCGAGCTTCCCTTATACAGAACAGCTATATTAACAAGTGCGATATGTTAGGGGGAAGATATAGGAATGCCTTAATCCGAAATGTAAAAATGGAGCGTGATGCAATAGATCGGTCATTTGAATTAGCAATAAAAGAAAATATTAGATATCAAAACGTAGAAAATAAAGGTGCAATACTTCGGGAATTATGAGGTGAATAAATATGGGAAAAATGTTGGTCATTGCAGAAAAGCCATCTGCTGGAGCTGATATTGCAAAAGTTCTGGGGTGCAGTAAAAAAGAAAAGGGATATATAGAGGGAGAACGCTATATTGTCACCTGGGCAATCGGTCATTTAATTGGTCAGAAATTGCCGGAGGAGCATAACACGAATTATAAGGCGTGGAAGTTGGAAGATTTACCCTTTCACTTTCCTCTTCAGCAATCATTGAAGATACTGCCAAATACAGCAGAACAATTTAAAGTAATCAAGAAGTTAATTCATCGGCCAGATGTAGAATTGTTGATTAATGCTGGTGACGCCGGCCGAGAGGGATATTTAATTCAGGAGTGGATATATCGTATGGCCGGAAATAATAAACCGAAAAAGGTACTATGGGCCTCATCTTTAACGGATGAGGCACTGAGAAAAGCATTTGCAAGTTTAAAGGAGCCACAAGAATTTGAAGGATTGTTACGGGAGGCGGAGGCCAGGGCTCAGTTGGATTATTTGTTGGGGATTAATTATACCAGAGCACTTTCTTTAAAAAATGATTTATCAATTAATGGAAAACGTGCGATTATCCATTACGGCCGATGCCAGACTCCATTATTAAAGTTGATATCGGATCGAGAAGATGAGATAAAAAAGTTTGTACCTACTCCTTACTATGAAGTTGAAATTTCTTATACGAAAGGATTTTCCGGCCGAATGATTGATGCAGAAAAAAATATAGAACGTTTTGAATCATCAGAGGAGGCGGAAACTATCATCAAAGAAATGGGGCAATCAGCGGTGATCACGTCATATCAAGAAGAAGAAAGGCGAACCTCTCCGCCACCGCTATATAATTTAGCTGACCTGCAGAAAGATATGGGACGCAAGTATGGATACACAGCAGAAGATACACTGGCTATTGCACAATCGCTGTATGAAAAGTACAAGGTAATTAGTTACCCTAGAACGGATTCTAAATATTTATCTACGGATTTGTACAATGAAATTGATGAGCATTTAAAATCACTGAAGTTTAGTAATTTTATGGCAGCACTTAAGAATATAAAACAAGAAAAAATATTTGACAAACGGTATTTTAATGACCTTAAAGTTACCGATCATCATGCATTAATACCAACAATCAACAGTAGAATCGAAGTTATTTTTAATGAATTAACGGAACCAGAGCAAAGGGTTTTTAGTGCGATTGCCTATCGATTTATAGCAATATTTTGTCCCGATTATCAGTATAAAGCAACAGAAATAATAACAGAGGAATCCGGGCACCGTTTCCTGTCTCGGGGAAATACTATATTGCACTTGGGTTATAAGGCAGTATTACGAAGTGATGAAAACGAAGAAAAAAAAGAAATGCAGATATTACCAGAATTACAGACGGGAGATTTACTAAGAATTGACCATAGTGAGGTTTTGGCAAAAAAAACAAAGGCTCCAGCTGTATATAATGTAGCGAGTATTATTAGCCTTATGGAATCTTATAACATTGGAACGAGTGCTACCCGGGCGGAAATATTGAAGAAACTATTAGGGAAAGTCGGGGACAAGGTCTACGAACAAAAAGCATTTTTACGATTAAATAAAAATGTTTATGTTGTAACGGAACTGGGAAAAAAAGTTCTTCAGTTAATCCCAGACCAGTTAAAAGATCCAGAGTTGACCAATTATTATGAAACAGTGTTGAAAAATGTTAACTCTGGAGAGGTGGAGCTCAGTAGCTTCCTGGGTAAGCTGCTTGAAGAACAAAAGAGACAGATTATTTTATTTCAGGAACAGAAGGAAGAGATTGTTGAGGAAGGGAAAATAGTCATAAAATGCCCTAAATGTGGTCGGCCAATTCGTGAGATGGAAAAAGTATACAGATGTAGCGGATGGAACGAAGGGTGCAATTTCACTATCTGGCGAAATATAGCTGGCAAAAAATTAACACCAGCTCAAGCAGCAGCATTAATTACAAAAGGAAAAACGGGTAAGATTTCTGGTTTTAAAAAGCGTGATGGAGGAACATTTTCTGCAGCTTTAAGCCTGGAAGATGGAAAAGTTCAATTTCTGTTCATAAATAAAAAATAATAAGCATGGAGGACAGGCAGTGAGACATAAATTAGAACAAGCATAGAAATGGGTTGGTAATAATGAAAGTAGAACATATCTATCCCAAAAACTTCGAAAGCGAAGAAGAAAGGAAACAGAGGATTCAAGCTGTCTATACGGAGATTCAAAAAATGCTCTATAATGAAAGAAAAAACATGAGAGCAAAGGAGAAAAAAGAGCATGTTTGATGCCGTATATGCAAGACAGTCACATTTTAAGAAAGATAGCATTTCGATACAGACTCAAATAGACATGGCAAAAAAATTTTGTACGAATCCCGTTCGTATTTATCAAGATCCTGGGTATTCTGGAAAAAACACAAAGCGGCCTGCCTATCAGAAACTGATGAAAGACATCGAAAAGGGGGAGATTTCAAAAGTAGTAGTGTATAAGATTGATCGCTTTTCGCGGTCAATGAATGATTTTGTCACAGCCTATGCCTTCCTTGAAAAACATAACATTGAATTTGCCTCCGTGACCGAAAATTTTGACACAGCAACACCTATGGGCAAAGGTATGCTATACATAATCGTTGTTTTTGCGCAGATGGAACGAGAACGTACAGCAGAACGTGTAGCTGATAACTATTATGCACGAATCAAGGAAGGCTGGTGGCCGGGAGGTCCTGCACCTTATGGTTACGATATAGTTAAAATGGATGGCGTCAACAAATCCATTTTAATGCCAAATGAAAAAATGGAACTGGTAAAGAGAGTGTTTCAATTATATAGTACGCCTTTGACATCTCTTGGAGAAATTGCAAATGCATTAAATGAGGAGGGTATATTGCCTCCTTCCGGTTCTGGTTTGAACTCTTGGCAAGGGCTTACAATACAGCGAATTGTTTCAAATCCATGCTATGTAAAGGCAGACATATCAATTTATTCTTTTTATAAAAGTAGAGGTGTTACGATAGATGCTTCAAAGAATAATAATATAGAAAACTTCAATGGCGAACAAGCTGCCTTGTTACTTGGAAAGACTAACGCTACTGAAGATAAGAGAACCATATATAACAGAATTTCGACATCCGAAGTTCATTTGTCACTTGCCAAATGGCCTGGAATAATAGAATCAGATGAATTTTTGCGATGTCAAGATAAACTTAGTAGCAATCGTCAACTTGGAAAAAAGGCAGATGGGAAATACACATGGTTAAGCGGATTAATGAAATGCAATCGTTGTAAACGCGCACTCAAAGTTAATGCTTGGACAAATAGTAAAGGGGTATTGAATTTGTACTTAAACTGTACAGGCCGTGTTGTACATGCTTGTGATGTTAAAAAATTCCCCTTTCATGTAGAAACAGTGGAACAATGTGTACAAGCAGAGCTTGAAAAAATCTTGAGTAACTGTGAAACCCAACAAGAAGAGCCTAATGAAGATCCAGGGATTGGAATTGCACTATATAAAATTGAGGAAGAAATAAGAAATTTGATTTCTGTCCTTAAAAGTAAGGAGTCTTCCAAATCCATCATTCGCTATGTCAGCGAAGAAATAGACAAATTGGAACGACAACAAAAAGAACTAATAGAGGAACAGGAGAAAAGAAGGGTTCCGATTCAATTTGAGCCAATTGTTTTTTCAGAGTTATCATTTGATGAGAAAAAAAAGGTGGCATATACATATATCAATAAAATATACGTTGATCCTGACGAAAAAATATGTATTGATTGGAAATTGTAGTATAGGAACCCTTCCTTGTGAAGGAGCGATATATGGAATTTAGAAAATACAAGCGGAAGATTGCGGCAATGATAATCGGTTGCCTGTTATTAACCAATCAAACGAATGCCTATGGCAATTTTATTTTTATTGATGAAGATATAGGATGTGAAAGAAGTGTTGCGTCCGCTTCAGAAGCAACGGGGTCTGAGGCAGATGAGAAATTTGAACAGGCAACATCTTCCGAGGCAGAAAGTTCATTTGTGGTCACTGTACCGGCACAAGAAGACATACCTGACTATTACACTGAGTTGTCAGGAGAAAATGTTTATTGGTGTTTTCTAGATAGAGAAGGTGAGTTTCAGTATCGAATTTATGGAATGCAAAAGAACGAACAAAAGGAGGGTTTTATTATCTGCAGCAAAACTGGAGAAATAAAATACCCTATCACATTTGTTTCAACGGATAAAGAAGACCTGACCCTTGCCGCTTATCGGTATAAGAGTGTTGAGCCTGGAATGGATGCTTGGAATGGCTTATCTTTTCATCTGTTTGAAGATATTGAGACTATTCAACAAATGGATAAAGAATTTGATGAATCCATGGGGATGAATGGGGATGGAACAAATTATGGCGTTTGGATGCTAAGTAAGGATTTAAATAATTGGAATGAGCCAGTGCAGTATTATATGTACGGACATGTGATCAATTCGAATGAGCCAGATCTATTAGAAGATAAGTGGTATCAATGTAATGAACAGGGGGATGTTTACGACAGCTTATACATCAATCCAAATGTAAAGTATGATTCATCAAACACTGTTACCGGATATTGGTCAGGTAATAACTTTATTATTGAAGGCCACAAATATATTGAATTAGGTAACAGCTCAGACCCATATATGGATGGTTTTGCGATATCTGCAAATGGTGCTCGCACACGACGGGTAGATGCTTATCTATGTAGTTTTACAACGGATCATGATGGTTATGATGGTGAGTATATGTCAGGTGATAGTGGAGGGACATTATATATCACCCCAGGTATTAAAAAGAGTAATGGAATGTGGGAAGCAGCTGGGCCACGTGAACCTATTGCAGATAGCTATAGTTGGACAGTAAATGAAGAATACTCCAGTTCTAAGCGATGGGCGGGGACAGTAAAATTAGTTTTATATAATTTACGGAGTACAGAAAATGTGGCGGTGGAAAAAGTATGCCTAACATATGGCTATACTACAAAACGGGCAGAGGGGAGTGGAAGTACATCAGATGAATACGATGTATCATCACAAGCTGAAACGAACGGCAAGGCGACTGTAAGCTTTAATGGAAATGGAGCAGCAAATCCATCAAGCAGAACCGTCTATAAAAACTCAGCAATTGGTACGCTCCCAATTCTTTCGAGAACAGGGTATACATTTAAGGGCTGGTATACGGCAGCAAGCGGAGGCAGCCAGGTATCAGAAAGCACAATTGTTACAGGAAACGTGACCTACTACGCGCAGTGGACACCTATTAACTATACAGTGACCTTTTCCGGCAATGGAGGGAGCACGAGTCAATCGAGCCGCACTGTGGGGTACGGATCCGGTGTCGGAACGTTGCCATCAGCCACACGAACAGGATATAATCTTGTAGGCTGGTATACGGCGTCAAGTGGAGGAAGCCAGATATCCGCAAACACCACTATTACGGGCAACGTTACCTATTACGCTCAATGGAGCCCGATAACGTATACAATACGGTTTAACGCTAATGGCGGGAGCGGAACCATGAAGGATTTAGCGGTTTCCTATGACAGCAGCAAGAATTTAACAGCTAATAGTTTTACACGGCCGGCCTATCTCTTTCAGGGATGGTCTACAAATGCAGATGGTACAGGTATTACATATACAGATCAGCAAACTATAAAAAATCTAACAACCACGCATAATCAGGTGATTAACCTGTATGCAAAGTGGAAGTTAAACGAGTGCACGATTACTTATGATACCCAGGGAGGCAGTTGTGCTACATCCACAAAAAAGGTCATCTGCAAAACAGATATTGGTTCGGACGCGCTGCCGATAGCAGAACGTTACGGTTACACATTCAAGGGGTGGAGCCTTAAACAGGACGGGCCACACGAATTATTGACACCAAACAGCCAAATGGAGAGCGTGGCCGTGACTGTATATGCGCAGTGGCAAGCTAATAGCTATCCGATTACATTTGACCCTGCTGGTGGAACGCTAAATGAATCATTGAAAATGGCATATTATGATTCACCCCTTGGAGAACTGCCAGAGCCTACAAAGACAGGGCAGATTTTTACTGGATGGAAGACAAGCAGCCGAACAAGAGCTGTTCCAGAAATAGTAACACCGACGACAGTATTAACGGAGCCAGGGCTTGAATTAGTCGCGAGTTATTCCTTAACTGCATATACGATCCATTTCGATCCGAACGGTGGGGAAACGGATGCGGTAGATATACAGCGTGATTATGGTCAGACATATGGAACGCTGCCGGCCGCAAGTCGAACTGGCTATACATTCAAGGGGTGGTTCACGGAGCGCGAAGGTGGCATTATGATTTCAGCAAGCAGCACGACGCCAGCGTATGATCAAACTCTGTACGCGCACTGGATGCCAGTTACCTATCAGGTGCAATACAATGCAAATGGAGGCAGTGGAACCATGCTGACGCAATTAATATTGTATGGCAGCACTGTTGAGCTATTGCCCAATAAATTTAGTCGCGCATATCATCGGTTTGATAGGTGGGCCACGTCAGAAGGGGGCGGAGGCGACACCTATGCTGATGGAGCACCTGTAACTAACCTGACGGATCGTGATGATATACCAGTCATTTTATATGCTCAATGGGTCAGGACGGCAGCTCTTTGCACATTCTACGATTGGGATGATACAGTGTTAGGAACCGAGTCTTACGATGTCGGAGGAAGTGTTAACTTTCCGGCCCCGTCAAGAACCGGCTATACCTTTGCCGGCTGGGAAGGTATAGATGGAGCGCCTATCACTGGGATTACGGAACCAGGCAGTTATAGAGCGACATATAATGTTAATCAATACTCGGCGATATTCATCAATGACGATCAAAAAAATGAGATTAAGAAAAACTATGGAGAACCGCTGGGAACTCTCCCTGTGGCAGAAAAAGAAGGACATACTTTTATAGGATGGAACGCGGCAGAAGATGGAACCGGAGGGGTGGTTACGGAAGAGATGGTTATGCCGGCTGGCGGTATGACTTGCTATGCCCAGTTTGTTCCTAACGACTATACTATTACTTTTAATTACATGGGAGGCATAGGAAACGAAGATGAGAGAAATGTTGTTTACAATGAGCCTTTAGGGAAATTGCCAGAGCCCACCAAAACAGGTGCGGTTTTTAAAGGTTGGAATACATCTGAAGATGCGACTGGATCAATGGTAACAGAATTAACAGTTATGTCCGCCGGAAATCTGCAATTATTTGCTGTGTGGGAAATTCAATATCTAACTTGCCGATTTTTGGATGATGAAGGACAGGAAATAGAGCGTTTGAGTGTACCGTATGGACAGGCTGTAGCCCCGCAAATTCCAATCAAAAAAGGTTATGTATTTAAAACGTGGGATAAAGAACTTGATAATATCATAGAGAACACAACATTTGTTGCGACTTTCAGGCCAGCAGAATATACCATATCCTTTAGCGTGAATCAAGACTTGTATCCGGATGCAGTTGGAAGTATGGAGTCGGTGCCAGCAGTATACGATCAGATAAGGAAGTTACCAGCGAACGAGATTACTTATAATCACTTTACTTTTACGGGTTGGACAACATCATTAGATGGAAGCGGAAAGTTAATTACCGATGCTGCAAATGTAATCAACTTAACTGCTATTGATGAAGCGAATGTTATTCTGTATGCTCAATTTGAGCGTGTCGAATCTCCTTGTCAATATGTGGACTGGGATAATAACGTTTTGGGTGAAGAAGTAATACCCTATGGACAAGATGGACAGTTGCAGCTGGAACCTACAAGGATAGGATATCAATTTACAGGATGGTCGCCAGAAACAACAGGTATTACATCCCCGACAGTTTTTACAGCACAATATAGCCCCCACCATTATACGGTAAGATTTGTTTCCAACGGTGGTAACGGGGAGATGGAAAACCAGTCTTTCCGCTACGATGAAGCTGTAAATTTGCATCACAATGAATATCAAAAAGATTATTACGAATTCATTGGTTGGAATACAGCTGAGGACGGGACGGGAATAGCATACGAGGACAAGCAGTCCGTAAAGAATTTAACCACACTGCAGAACGGCGAGGTTGTGTTATTCGCACAGTGGAAGTTGATTTTTATAGAAGATACAAATACTGGAACCAATACCCGCCCCGGTCCGGATAAGGTGCTTGGAACAGAAGATGATGAGGAGTATTGGAATGGTCCGGATGGAAAACCAGGAACAGCTGATGATGTTCCTGTAGAGAAAGGGGAATCGGGCGAGGATTATATCAACAATGGGAATGGGACCAATACCCACCCTGGTCCGGATGGAATCTTTGGGACGGCCGATGACCAGAATTACACCAACGGAGCCGATGGCCTTCCGGGAACAGCTGATGATAAATTAATCGAGGAAGGAGAGTCTGGGGAACTTTTTATTGACAATGGGGATGGAACCAACACTCGCCCTGGCCCGGATGGAATCTTTGGGACGGCCGATGATCAGAACTACACCAATGGAGCCGACGGCCTTCCGGGAACAGCTGATGATACCCTAATACGTCATTCTGGCGGACATAGCAGTGGGGGAGGGAATGGTTCATCTGGCAGCGGCTCTAACAATACAATTGCGAATGGGCCTGGAATTACACCTGTGTCAGGTGTTTGGATTCAAAGTGCTTCCGGTTGGCAGTTTCAAGATACATCGGGTAAACAATATTTAAACGAGTGGGCATATATTTATAATCCCTATGCAAATAACAATCAAGGCAAAGCCGACTGGTTCCGTTTTGACGAAAAAGGAGAAATGAAAACGGGCTGGTACATAGACGCAGACGGACACATCTATTATTTGTGGCCGGTATCAGACGGAACACGAGGAACTATGGTGACAGGGTGGAGGTGGATTATTGGCCCTGATGATTTAAAACGTTGTTACTATTTTAACGAGAAGTCGGATGGAACGAAGGGGGCGTTATTAAGAAGGGGAAAAACTCCTGATGGACATATTGTAAATGAAAAGGGGGAGTGGGTTGTTAATGGAGTAGTACAGACAAAATAGTTGCCTTCCTACCCCATCTTGCTATAGATGGGGTAGGAAAAAAGGTATACCTTTATTCTTATTAATTTATAAACGTATTTCGTCATGAAAGATAGAGAATAAAAGTTTTGTATAGTATTTATTCTTATAAGAAAAAAACATTGACATTTTTTCTTTCTTGTGAGATAATGAATGTAACAAGAAAGGGGGGAGTAAGTTGGAACTAGAGTATATGGTTATGCCAGAGTAAGCACAACCGACCAAAATCCGGAACGTCAGATTTCGGAGCTTAGAGAAGCAGGAGTTGAGGAACGGAATATATATGTTGATCGTATATCAGGTCGATCATTTGATCGCCCCAGTTATAATCTGCTTGTAGGTACTTCGGAAACAGCAGCATTGCTTCGTCAAGGCGATTTGCTCATAATGACCAGTATCGATCGAATGGGACGCGACTATACGGAAATCAAAAGAGAGTGGCAACGACTGACCGAAGAGCTGAAGGTTGATGTGAAAATTTTGGACATGCCGTTACTTGATACAAGCTCGTTCTCGGTCGAGTTTGAAAAAACGACTCTGGAGAAAAAATTTATCTCTGATTTGGTTTTACAGATCTTATCCTATGTAGCGGAAAAAGAAAGAAAGCAGATTAAAAAAAATCAAAAAGACGGGATTGAGGTTGCAAGAAAAGCTGGTAAACAGATCGGGAGACCCAAATTACAATATCCTGAGAATTGGAAACAAATTTATACTGACTGGCAAGATGGTAAATTGACAACATCTGAGGCAGTTCAGGAAGCCGGTGTTGAAAAAAGATCGTTTTACAATCTGGCAAAAAGATATGAGCGCGCAAATAACATACAGCGCAAGCGTTATTACAACATTAACTTTAAAGATTAGAAGAAAGGGGGATTTAATGGCAACAGGAGAATTACTTGATAAGAAGCTCCGTGAAATAAGGACAAAAAGAGAAGTCCTGCTTCAACCAGCTCCGAACTATGAAAGTTATAAGACCATGCTCGAAAGAGGATTTTTGGTGCGTTATAACTATGAGTCAACGGCCATAGAGGGAAACCCGTTAACGCAAATTGAACACGATGGAATTCTTAATCGAGATCAATGTCCAAACACTGACCGGATGCGAAGTGTTTATGAAGCAATCAATCATGCGGATGCATTTTGCTACGTCAATCAACATGCGATAGAACCTTTGAACGAAGAGAGGCTTCTTACTCTTCACAAATTATTGATGTCTCATTTGTTGGACGGAGGAAAGTATAGGACATGTAATATAACGGTGCGTGGTGCGACCCACCCGTTTCCGCCGTATACAGAACTTCCGCAACTTATGAACCAATTTTTTACCGGATTAGAAGAAAAAAGGTTAAGCTTAACAAAATATGAATTGGCAGCGTGGGCTCATGAAGAATTTGTAAGCATCCATCCATTTGTGGATGGGAACGGTAGAATGGCACGCTTAATAATGAATTATATCTTGCTTTCGTATGATTGTTTACCAATTTCTGTTCCGATTGAAAAAAAAGAAGAATACTTTAAAATGCTGGATAATTACTATACGGATCGCAATATTATCCCGCTGGTTGAATTAATTATACAGCAAGAGGAAAGGGAAGCAGACCGCGTTATTAAAGTAATGGAACCACTTAGTTATCCTCTGATAATCGACTACAATGAGCTGCATAATCGCTATCCACTTAAAGAAGACTACATTAAAGAATTAAGAATCATTATGGATAGATATCGAGAGGAGATAGAAAAAAGACGTGGATTTTAATCAAATTGACAAAAAAATAATGCAACTAAAGAATAAGAATGAAGCCTATCATCAAATGGTTAGCCGGTTTCTGAAAAAGTATGAACAGGAATTTTCACTAAAATATGCCCATGAATCAACCGTAATAGAAGGAAATACATGTTCTTACGATGAAGCGCGAAAAATCCTGTATGGGATATATCGTGTCGATCCGGGAGCAACCGACAGGCAACGAGAAGTGTATGAAATTCGCAATCATGCAAATACATTTTCGTTTCTGAAGGACAAGCTTCTAAGGAGGGAGCCTTTGGACGAAGATTTGATTCGAGAAATGCACCGTCGGCTCGTTGAAAATATAATGGTTGGCGGAATTTATCGTAATGAAAATGTTGGGATTGGTGGTTCCAGATATGATTTTCCTGAGTGGCAGGAAGTTCCCTTTCAGATGCTCAATTATGCTGAAGCACTAAAATATAAATCGGCCGTTTGTGGATTGCCGGAAATGTCACATCCGCTGGAGCTGGCAGCTTGGGCCCATGAAGAGTTCGTAAGCATCCATCCATTTCGAGATGGAAACGGACGTACAGCCAGGATGTTGTCAAATTACATATTAATGCAGCATGGATATTTACCAATTTCGGTTCCAGCCGAAAAAAACACAGTAAACAGATATTATCAGATCCTTGAAGACTATCATCAGTCAAAAGATATTAAGCCTCTTGTGGAGCTTTTTGGTGAGTTGGAAGAACAGGAGCTGGATCATGTGATACAGATTGCAAAAGAAAATTTTATGCAGTCTAATAAGGGGATAGAACCTTAATTGCACATTTAATAATTTTATGCTATGATAGCATGGTAAAGATTTCTTTATTATTTCTATAATTCTATAATTCTTCAATTCGTATTTTTCTTTACTACCATTTCATATGCTGACAGTCTGGACTGGAAAGACTACGGCGCCGATTCAATCGTGGATATGGTTCTGAATAATCCTCATCTGGGCAACGGAAGCATTATTTTAATGCATAATGGGGCAAAATATACACCTGACGCACTGGATGCAGTCATAACCGGGCTTCAGGAAAAGGGGTTTGAGCTGGTAACGGTTTCCGAACTGATTTGGAAAGAAAACTTTTATCTGGACCAGGAGGGCCGGCAGATAGCTGAATAGGCAGAGATATATATTAGGGCACAGAGCTGTAATTGCTCTGTGCCTTGTCCGTATAAGTAAAGGATACCGGCTTATGAGTATTGGAAAATATTTTGTTTCGTGATAAACTTAAAAGCAGCTGTGTATTCGGAATATTGAATGCGTAGATGTGGAAACATAGAATAGTATGGATAGGATGAAAGAAGGTCAGTGATGGCGAGAGAGATAGTATTTAAAATGGAAAGGCCGGGATTGGTAGAGGAAGGCCAGGAAGTAGAGGTCAGCGAATCGGTTACCCCCTTTAATGTCAATTACATGATAGAACCGGCTGTGGCGATGTCAGGACTTTTTAAGCTGAATAACCGTCTGAAGACGGAGAACGGGATGACAAAGGGAATTGTGAAAAAAATCGAGGAAAATGACAGAGGTTTCTATATCACGGTTATATTTGAAGATGAGTAAAACATTCACAATAATGGCGGATTTTGTCATAAAAAGTAAAATTATGTAGAGAAACAATTGAATTTACAATGGTATTGTGATAAAGTGTGTGGGAAATAGCAGTATGACAGTGAAGGAAATATGACAGTAAAGGAAGTGTGACCCAATATGAAAAAGATACCACAAGACCCCATTATATGTCTGAGCTATGTGAATACGCAGCTCCGGGATTTTTATTCCAGTCTGGATCTCCTGTGTGACGATTTGATGATTAACCGGGATGAACTAGTAAAAAAACTGGCAGATGCCGGTTTTTCTTATGACAGAGAGCAAAACAGATTTCATTGATCATGAGCGACAGACAAATGATGAATAAGAGGAAAAACAATTGCGGATTTACATTATTAGAGCTGGTCATTTCAGTATCAGTGCTGGTAATATTAACAGGTGTCACAGCGCCTGTTTTCACAAAATATATTGAGAAAGCCAGGGAACAGCGTTATATTACAGAGGCGAAGAGTGTCTTCCGTGCGCTGCAGTTTTACCTGATGGATCTGGATGAGTCGGGGATAGTGATATCAAGAGAGAAACTGACGGAAATTCTTGGGGACTATCCGGTTTCTTCACCGAGACATGTTCTTTATCCATATCTAACGAATAAAGCTACCAAAGAGGCATATCTTGCAGGGCAAGGATTTGTAAAGGACAGTAGTGCTGAAAATTTAAGAAGTATTGAGTACGAAGTAAAAGATTACATTATTTCGGTCGAAGCATCAGGCAAAGTCAAGGTGAAAAAGCGCCAGAAGATTATTATCCCCACTAAGCCCGGCATAGTAACAGGGATAGATGGGACCCACCCTGAGACAATTCAAGAGACGGAGTGAGCACAGTGGACGTAATATCAACCATATATGATACGGCCGTGTCTGTCTGGGCATGGCTGCTGGATCATATAATTTTCGTCAATCTTATACTATCAATAATCATTGTATTTTTCAGGAGGCATGATCCGAAAACGGTTTGGACATGGCTGCTGGCTTTGTATTTCATACCTGTGTTCGGTATCCTCTTTTATTTATTTTTTGATCAGGATTTCAGAAAAAGCAAGATGTTCCGAATCAAAGAGGTGGAGGACCGGCTGAGGTACTCTGCCCGCAATCAGGAAGAGTTTATCAAGAGCCAGGACATGGGGCTTCTGGGCTCTCTGGCCGGCGGTTATGCTGATCTGGTGCTTTATAATCTGGAGGTGGCCGGTTCCGTTCTGACACTGAATAACCATGTCGAGATTTTTACCGACGGCGTGGAAAAATTCAAAGATTTAAAAGAAGAATTAAAAAACGCCAAACGTTATATCCATATCCAGTATTACATTATTAAGAACGATGAATTATTTGATTCCATGATACCGATCCTGCTTGACAAGGTGAGGAACGGGGTTGAGGTAAGAATTTTATATGACGGTATGGGCGGTCGGTTCATGCCGAAAAGAAAGTGGAAGATGCTGAAAGAAGCCGGTATCGGTATTGCAAGCTTTTTTCCGCCGGTGCTTGGCCGGCTTAACTTCCGTGTAAATTACAGAAACCACAGAAAGATAGTGGTGATTGACGGACGGGTCGGTTATGTGGGCGGCTTTAATATCGGCAGGGAATATATCTCAAAAGATCCGAAGTTCGGTTATTGGCGCGATACCCATTTAAAGATATACGGCGAGGCGGTAATCGGCCTCCAGCTCCGTTTTGCGCAGGACTGGAATTATGCGGCAGGGGAAAATCTGTTTAAGGACATGCGTTATTTTAACGAGGCTGACGGAATGCCCGAGCCGACATCGATTGACAGTATGGTGGGAATTCAGATTATTTCCAGTGGGCCGGATACGCAGACGCGCCAGATTCGTGACAATTATCTGGAACTGTTTCACAAGGCGAGACATCACATCTATATCCAGACACCGTATTTTGTGCCGGATGACGCCGTTTTGTCGGCTATCCAGATTGCGGCAAGGTCAGGGGTTGATGTACGGCTGATGATTCCCTGCAAACCGGATCATCCGTTTGTATACTGGGCGACCTATTCGTATGTGGGCGACCTCTTAAGGGCGGGAGCCAAATGTTATACCTATGAGAATGGTTTCCTTCATGCAAAGGGAGTTTCCGTGGATGGATTTGTAAGCTGTTACGGTACGGCGAATATGGACATCAGAAGTTTTGAGCTGAACTTTGAAGTCAATGCCGTTATTTACGATGAGGAAACAACGGAACGTCTGGAAGAGGCATTTTTAAGTGATTTGGCATTTTGCCGGGAGATTACGCCGGAAGATTACGAGGCAAGGGGGCTGATCATACGTTTTAAGGAGCAGTGCAGCCGCCTCCTTTCTCCTCTTTTATAGGAATACAGTAAAAAGAAGGATCTGACTGCCTGTGGCGTCAGGTCTTCTTTATTAATGGCTGCATGCCCTTGAATACCCAGTAACAGTTCAGACGGGGCGCTGTCACTAAAATGGAGATTTAGTTAAGCAGGTGAGGACGCCGCCGGTACGGCAGCGGACGGGGTGGTGGGGGGTGTATATGAGTCTTTCGTCCCGGGGGTTTGGCATCGCTGGATGGAGAAGGAGATACTGTGGTTTTGTTTTCGCAGGGCGGAGCCGGAGAGAATGATATCCGGCTGGACT
>OLPX01000182.1_pt1 | contig 71756 bp, 59 predicted proteins | sample 1672491 | NCBI WGS metagenome assembly OLPX01 (sample SAMEA3136692, study PRJEB25190) | human gut metagenome | biome: human gut; feature: human-associated habitat; material: faeces | place: Austria | collected 2013
GGGGGGCTGGTATTTTTTGATTTGTCCGAAAAAAGGGGAGATTTCTTACGTTAAAAACAGCCCTTCTATAACCATCTTTCAACTGCTTTGTCAGCAACTTTTGTCGCTTGTGAACAATGCGAGGTGTTCAGGCAGTTGAGGTTATGGAAGGGCTGTTTGTAGTGTTAGGACTATCCCATCTCAGACTTTCCGGAAATCATCTACCGGCATGATGAAGATGGTGGCTCCTCCTACCTCTACATTTACGGGTACGGAGGATACGGCATTGGGGTATACATTACAGTTTGACGGTGCCGGCGGAGTGTACATGATCTGCTGGCGTTTGCCGGAATGCTGTTTGATAATATCGCATACCTCATCCACCTTTTCGTCCTCAATACCAAGGAGCAGGGTGGTGTTTCCTTTTTTCAGGAATCCGCCGGTGGTGGCAAGCTTGGTTACGAAATACTTTTTTTCATTCAGTTCATTAATGAGTAAGGGTGCATCTTCATTATGCACGATAGCTAAGAGCATTTTCATAGGCTACTCCTTCCGCCGCACGTCTGCGGCACAAGTTCTCTTTTTCTTAGTATAAATATTTTCCGGGGAAATAGCAATTTATTTTACGCATTTTTAACAAAAATTGTGCAAATTATATAATAATGAGGTATGATTAGATTTATAAAAAGGCTGTATGGGACGGATTTGTGTCTGCAGGGATGTAGGGGGCAGTTGGTTGTGGTATAATACAGGCGCTGCGGGATGCAATACGGCGGCGGAAAGGAAAGAGATTAGCCGTGACCGATAAGGAACGTTTTGAGTGGGCCAGGGATAAGATTGTAGGGACAGAGAGAGAAAAGCAGGGAATCGGTACGCTTTCGGAAAAGACGGTTCATGCGGTGCTGAAGAATTTTTACGCGCCGGATGAGGACATGCATGAAATTCCCATAGAGGGCTGTGTGGCGGATATTTATACCGGAACGGAAATCGTGGAGATACAGACGAGGAATTTTGACCGGATGAGGGATAAGCTGGGGAAATTTCTGCCGCTTTACCCGGTGACGATCGTATACCCGATTCCCTATGAAAAGTGGCTGATTTGGATCGATGAAGAAACAGGGGAATTCAGCAGCCGGAGAAAATCACCGGTGAAGGGGAATCCGTATGTGGCCTTCAAGGAACTGTACCGGATAAAAAATTTTCTTCTGGATGAGAATCTGCATTTAAAGTTTGTGTTTATAAATATGGAGGAATACCGGCTTCTGAATGGATGGAGCCGGGACAGGAAAAAGGGCTCCTCCCGTTTTGACAGGATTCCGCTGGAGCTGGTGGAGATAATGGATATTGACTGTCCCAGGGATTATCTGCAGCTGGTTCCCTACGGGATACCGGAGCCTTTTACGGTAAAGGAGTTTGCGAAGGAAGTACATATCCGGGCGAGCCTGGCGCAGGTGGTTTTGCAGATCCTGGCTTACGCCGGGGTGGTGGAACGGGTTGGGAAAAAAGGAAATGCCTATCTTTATAAAGTATTGGAAGGAGATATGACTTATGATGATGCCTAGTATTTTTGGAGAAAACTTATTTGATGATTTTATGAATGATTTTACATTCCCGAAATTCCCGGATGTAGAGAAAGAACTCTATGGTAAACATGCAAAGAACTTAATGAAGACAGATGTAAAAGATACCAAAGAGGGCTATGAAGTAGATATTGATCTTCCTGGATTTAAGAAAGATGAGATCCAGATGGAACTGAAAGAAGGAGTTTTAACAGTCAGCGCAGCTAAAGGACTGGATAAGGATGAAGAGAAGAAGGATGGAACTTACATCAGAAAAGAACGTTATGCAGGAAGCATGAGCAGAAGCTTTTATGTAGGTAAACATGTAACGGAAGAAGATATCCATCCGAAATATGAGAATGGTATTCTTTCCTTCAGCGTTCCAAAAGAGGAAGCAAAACCGGTAGAAGAGAAGAAACATTATATCAGCATTGAGGGATAACAACAGAGCTGCAATGTAAAATTCGTATTACCTCGCGGGCATGATCCCGCGGGGTAATCTTCATATAGATGGTTTTCATAAAATGTTAAAACAAGATTACAATACACTCTGTGTGGGGTGTAAATAACAGCAATAAAGAAAAACGGGAGGGATTTTATGGCGGCGAAAAGAGATTATTACGATGTTCTTGGAGTTGCGCGTAACGCAGATACCGGAACAATAAAAAAAGCTTACCGTAAATTGGCGAAAAAGTACCACCCGGATACGAATGCAGGAAATGAGCAGGCAGCGGAGAAATTTAAGGAAGCTACCGAAGCATATAATATATTAAGTGATAAAGAAAAAAGAAAAATGTATGACCAGTATGGACATGCAGCATTTGACGGATCTATGGGAGCTGACGGTGCTTATGGAAATGGTAGTGCGTCTGGTGGCGGCACTTACCGTTATGCAGGACCGGATGGTACATTTCATGAATATCATTTCGAAGGAAATGGAGATATGGATGATTTCCTAAAGCAGATGTTCGGTGGTGCGTTTCATGGTTTCGGCGGCGCACACAGTTCATTTGGAGGTTTCGGCAGACAAACAGGAAACCAGGACGGAAATTCCTACAGAAATTATGGAAGGAGTTTTCAACAGGATGGTGCAGATGTGGAAGCGGATATTACAGTTTCCTTTGATGATGCGGCTTTCGGATGTGAAAAACTGATCCATGTGACAGATGGAAGCGGAGAACGGAAGTCTCTGAAAGTGAAGATACCTGCCGGAATTGATACCGGACAGAGCATCCGGCTCCGTGGCAAAGGCAGTCCGGGATATGGCGGTGGAAAAGACGGTGATCTGTTCTTGAAAGTGACTGTCAGCATGAAACCGGGATATGAACGTAAAGGAAAAGACGTATACAGTACTGTTCAGATTCCATTTACAACAGCTGTGCTGGGAGGAGAAACAATCGTGCAGACGCTGACCGGTAAGGTTATGTGCAAAATCGCACCGGGTACACAGTCTGGAACGAAGATCAGACTTCGAGGCAAAGGAATCGTATCTATGAAAGATAAAAATATACGGGGAGATCAATATATAACTGTTCGAATCCAGGTACCGAAAAATCTGAGCGAAGATGCAAAGAGAAAATTAAAGGCTTTTGAAGAAGCCTGTGAAAAAAAAGGAAGAGGCGCTGCGTAAGTGCCTTTTTCTTTTTTTGTTGCCTGTATTGTTGACGGTCTGTCGTTCGCGCTTTATAATAAAAGGGTTAAGAAAAATACACTTTCCGTATGGAAATGTGTGAATGATATAGCGTAAGGAGAACAAGAATGAGCAAAATTATTTTAACAGGTGACCGTCCGACCGGTCGGCTTCACGTAGGACATTATGTAGGATCACTGAAAGAGCGTGTAAAACTGCAGAATTCCGGTAAGTTTGACGAGATTTATATTATGATCGCGGATGCACAGGCACTGACAGATAATGCAGAGCATCCGGAGAAGGTACGTCAGAATATTATGAATGTAGCGCTGGATTATCTTGCTTGCGGAATCGATCCGGAGAAAGCGAATATTTTCATTCAGTCTATGGTTCCGGAATTGACAGAATTTACATTTTATTATATGAATCTTGTTACTGTATCCCGTGTACAGAGAAACCCTACAGTAAAAGCTGAGATCCAGCAACGTAATTTTGAAGCAAGTATTCCGGTTGGATTTTTTTGCTATCCGATCAGTCAGGCGGCAGATATTACCGCTTTCCGTGCAACAGCCGTTCCGGTTGGAGAAGACCAGCTTCCGATGTTAGAACAGTGCAAGGAAATCGTACACAAGTTCAACAGTGTATATGGCGAGACACTTACAGAGCCAGAGATCATTCTTCCGTCTAATAAAGCATGTCTGCGTTTGCCGGGTATTGATGGTAAAGCGAAGATGAGCAAGTCTCTTGGAAACTGCATTTATTTGTCTGATGAGCCGGAAGACATTAAGAAGAAAGTTATGTCCATGTTTACAGATCCGAATCATCTGCGTGTGGAAGATCCGGGACAGGTAGAAGGCAATCCGGTATTTATTTATCTGGATGCATTCTGTAAGGATGAGTATTTCGCAGAATTTTTACCGGATTATGCAAATCTGGATGAATTAAAGGCACATTATCAGCGTGGTGGTCTTGGTGATGTGAAAGTTAAGAAATTCCTGAATAATGTTATGCAGGCAGAACTGGAGCCAATCCGTGCAAGAAGAAAAGACTGGGAAAGCAGAAAGACAGATGTTTATGATATTCTGAAAGCCGGAACAGAAGTTGCCCGTGCAAAAGCAGCCCAGACACTGCATGATGTGAAAGATGCAATGCATATCAATTACTTTGACGATGCAGATTTGTTAAAATAATTGATATTTAAGGAATCTGCCAGAGATAGTTTCTGCCAGAGATTGTGATAATTATAATAATAGTAAAAAATAAAACGGCAGTTCGTGGATAGATATAATTGAGATGTTTTCAAAGATCTGATTCCATAAACTGCCGTTTTGCTGTAATAACTTTGTTATTACAGCAGAGATATCCTACCAGATTCCGAGTATATGCTGCATGCCAAGACTTGCAAGAGCAATTCCAACCCAGCAGCAGAAACCGAGCAGAAGTGGTTTTCCACCGGTTTTGATAAGCTTGATAATATTTGTATTCAGACCGACTGCGCTCATGGCTAGAACGATAAAGAATTTACTCAGTGTTTTCAGTGAAGTGAATACATCTGCGGAGATACCGCAGGAAGTCGCAATTGTTGTAATGACAGAAGCAAGTACAAAATAAAGAATGAACATTGGAAAGATTTTTTTCAGCTCTACTTTTTTGCCTTCAGCTTTCTGACTTCGTGTGCGGATGAATGCAAGTGCCAGAGTGATCGGAATGATCGCAAGTGTACGTGTCAGTTTAACGGTAACGGCTTTATCCAGTGTCGCAGAACCCAGGTGGTACAGAGAATCCCATGTAGATGCCGTTGCTGTTACAGAAGAGGTGTCGTTGACAGCCGTTCCGGCAAAGATTCCAAATGAGTCGCCGCTTGTTGTGGAAAAGCCAAGAATTCCGCCCAGCGTTGGAAACAGTAAAGCTGCAATCATATTGAAAAAGAAGATTACAGAGATTGCCTGTGCGACTTCGTCATCATCTGCATCAATGACCGGTGCTGTAGCTGCAATTGCAGAACCACCACAGATGGAAGATCCGACGCCAACCAGAGTAGAGATATTGCCCGGAATATGCATGATTTTATGCAATACATAGGCAAGAATCAGAGAAGTTGCGATTGTGGTTACAATGATCGGAAGTGATTGCTTCCCGGTTTCCAGAATAACAGTCAGGTTCAGCCCGAACCCAAGAAGGATGACAGCATACTGTAATACTTTCTTTGATACAAAAGTAATCCCACCCTGGAAAGCAGATTTGTCTTTGATAAATAATGTCAGGATCATCCCGACAAGAATACCGAATACCGGTCCGCCGATAATTGGAAAATGTTGTCCCAGTATCCAGCAAGGAATAGCGATGCAGAGACATAATAAGATCCCTTTCGTATTTTTCTTTAAAAATTCCATTTGATATACTCCTTTAGATTTTGTTATATTTCCGTCAGATATGATAGCACACAATGAAAAAAATGAAAAGAAAAACAGAACAGGGAGAGTAGTTCGTAATATTTAAACAAGCCAGTCACCGCGCCATACGATAATAACAGGACAGATCGAAGTTTAGATCAATCGGAAAATTATTTCAAGACAGCTAGTGTATAAAAATCATTGCAGTGGTGAGAAAGCTTTGCTAGAATGTTGAAAGATGAAAAGGAGAACATGATGGCAAAGTATTACCTTGCCCCGATGGAGGGGATCACGACCTATATTTTCAGGAACGCGTATCATAAGTATTTTCGGAAAATGGATAAATATTATACACCTTTCTTCGTACCGCATAGTAAGCGCGGGCTGAATTTGAAAGAACAGGAAGAGATTCTGCCTGCGCATAATGCAGGACTTTTTGTTGTTCCACAGATTTTAAGCAACAATGGAAATGACTGTGTACAGACGATTGAAAAACTGAAACGATATGGATACGAAGAGATCAATCTGAATTTTGGCTGTCCGTCAAGGACGGTTGCATCAAAATACCGTGGCTCCGGATTCCTTGCAAAGACGGAAGAGCTGGATCGATTTCTGGATACCGTATTTTCGAATGAAAAAGATGTGAAAATCTCTGTGAAAACGAGGCTTGGAAGAGATGAACCGGAAGAATTTGAACGGATTCTTTCTATATATAATCAGTATCCGCTGGAAGAGTTGATCATTCATCCGCGAGTACAGAAGGATTACTATATGCATGAGGTAAGACTTTCCTGGTATGCATATGCTGAAGGACATAGCAGACACAGTCTTTGCTATAACGGAGAACTGAATACTGTAAAAAATATCCAGGAGATGCAGCAGAGATTTCCACAGACAGACTGCTGGATGATCGGACGAGGAATGATCGCTAATCCGGGACTTTTGATGGAACTGGAAGCAGAGAAATTAAAAAATGAAAAGAAAATACAAAGCTATGGTGGCTTTTCGATAGAAAAAGAGCGTATGGCAGCATTTCTGGAAGATATCTGCATTCATTACGAAGAAGCAAGTCCGAAAGAAATATATGTATTATTTAAAATGAAAGAAATCTGGACTTACTTGATGCGGTATTATCCAGATCATCTGGAAAAAATAAGAAAAATCAAGAAAACACAGACAATAGAGGAGTATAAGCGAGAAGTGCAAGAAATTTTCACTTTACTTCGTTAAATAAATACCATATAATAAATAGAAAGTTTATTTGTAAATATAGACAGACTGTCTGAAATTGCAAAGAGAAGAAAGGGGCTTTTAATATGGAAGACCAGAAAAAACGCGTATATGATGCGCTTGATAAATTGAAAATTAAATATGAAGTTGTGGAACATGAACCGGTGCATACAATGGAAGATATGGATAGGCTAGGACTTCCCGAAAAAGGAACTTTATGTAAGAATCTTTTTCTGAGAGACTCTAAAGGAAAGAGACATTTCCTTGTTACCTGTGATGAGAAGAAGAAAGTAGATTTAAAATCTCTTGGAAGACAGCTCGGAGCAGGCAATTTAAGTTTTGCATCCGAAGAACGTCTGGAAAAATATCTGGGAGTAAAACAGGGAAGTGTGACACCGTTTGGACTGATGAATGATACCGATCACGCAGTAGAATTTTTCATTGATAAAGATCTCAGTAAATGCAAAAGCATGGGAATCCATCCGCTGGAGAATACAGCGACAGTATTTTTATCATTTAAGGATCTGGACAAATTCCTGTGGGATCTGGATGTGGATGTTGTAAAAGTACGATTATAAGAGAATTATAAAATATAAAGATATTTAATAGTTTTTTAATTGCATGTTCGTTGTGTTCGAAGTAGAATAGTACAGTGACAGAAGAAAGTGAGGAATACTATGGATCATTATCAATACAACGGACAACAGACACCCCCGGTGAATCGCAACAGTTACGGAAACCAGATCTGGTATATCTGGGGACCGATCGTAGTGAAAATAGTGATCGGTATGATTGTGTCCGGTGTGGCATCGGCAGCGATCGGGGCAGCATATATGATCAGACATTATGGACTGTCGGCACAGATGACAGATTATGCACAGCAGATCGCAAACATATATCAGAAGGATTATGTACAGATTTTAAAAGCGGTGACAAAGGAAGCGGCAAGGCTTTCTTCCTATGTAGAAGGTGTGGCGGCATTTGTAACAATTCCGGTGTTGCTTATCATGTTCCACAAAGACAGGATCAGGGAGAAACTTACCGGATTTACACCGAATAAGAAAGCGCCGCTGTGGAAATACAGTGCAGTAGCGCTCTTAAGTGCAACATTATGCGTAGGAGTGAACAACTTGCTTATTATAGGCAACATTACAACTGTCAGCGAGGAGTATCAGACAGTAATGCAGGGATTCTATTCCGCACCGCTTCTGATACAGGGTATATCACTTGGCATATTAGTTCCAATCTGTGAGGAACTGGTATTTCGTGGACTCGTTTTTCAGAGGCTGCGTATGCGGAGCGGATTTTTATCTGCGGCATTGTATTCAGCAGTGATCTTCAGCCTGTTGCATGGCAATATGGTTCAGATGATATATGCACTTTTCCTTGGAGTGGTATATGCTTATATGTATGAAAAATACGGTTCTGTGAAAGCACCGATATTTGCACATATGGTTGCAAATCTGATTTCCGTATTTGCAACACATTACAACTGGTTTGAGTGGATGGCAAAAGATCCGATACGGATCGGCATTATTACTGTTTTATGTGGAACGATCGGTTCCAGCATGTATGTATGGATGCAGCGGATCGATGAAAAGCCGGATCATCCGAACAAACCGGAACAGACTTTGCATCAGGAAAATCTGACTTCTCAAGAGTAGAGAAGTCAGATTTTTTGCATATATACGAGCAATTATCTGAATGTCTGACAATTGAAGAAAAAAAGAGGTTTACAAGCTGGAAAAATTGTAGTATAGTAGGACAAAAATAAGAAAGGAAAGAAAAGGTATGTATGAGCAGAAGCAGAATCTGCATACCGGTTTGTATCGCACAGAGTTTGAACATGATAACTGTGGTATCGGTGCAATCGTTAATATCAAGGGCAGGAAATCCCATAACACGGTAGCAGATGCACTTAAGATTGTAGAAAATTTAGAACATAGAGCTGGCAAGGATGCCGAAGGTAAAACAGGTGATGGAGTTGGAATTCTATTACAGATTTCACATAAGTTTTTCTCCAAAGTCTGTGAACCTCTCGGCATCCTTTTACGTTCTGAGAGAGATTATGGTGTGGGAATGTTTTTCTTCCCGCAGGATGAACTGAAAAGAGAACAGGCAAAGAAGATTTTTGAAGTTATTGTCAGAAAGGAAGGAATGAATTTCCTGGGATGGAGACAGGTACCGGTAAAAGAGGAAGTACTTGGAAGCCGTGCAGCAGCTTGTATGCCATGCATTATGCAGGGATTTATTGAAAGACCGGAGCATATTGCGCAGGGAATTGATTTTGACAGACGTTTGTATGTTGTAAGAAGAGTCTTTGAGCAGAGCAGTGATGATACTTATGTAGCGTCTCTTTCAAGTAGGACAATTGCGTATAAAGGTATGTTCCTTGTCGGACAGCTTCGCTCTTTTTTTGCGGATCTGCAGGATAAAGACTATGAATCTGCAATTGCACTGGTACATTCCAGATTCAGTACAAACACAAATCCGAGCTGGGAGAGAGCACATCCGAACCGGTTCATTGTACATAATGGAGAGATCAATACAATTCGTGGTAATGCGGATAAGATGCGTGCCAGAGAAGAAAATATGGAATCTGAGTGTCTGAAAGGAGAATTGCATAAAGTTCTTCCGGCGATCAATACATCCGGATCCGATTCCGCGATGCTTGATAATGCCATCGAATTTATGGTAATGAGCGGAATGGAACTGCCACTGGCAGTGATGATCGCGATTCCGGAGCCATGGGCAAATACAAAAAATCTGTCACAGAAGAAAAAAGATTTCTATCAGTATTATGCAACAATGATGGAGCCATGGGACGGACCGGCATCTATTCTGTTCAGTGACGGTGACTGCATGGGAGCAGTACTGGACCGGAATGGATTACGTCCTTCCAGATATTATATTACGGAAGACGATACGTTGATCCTGTCTTCGGAAGTAGGTGTACTTGATATTGATCCGTCTAAGATCATTGTTAAAGAGCGTCTGCATCCGGGCAAGATGCTTCTTGTGGATACAATAAAAGGTAAAGTGATTGATGACGATGAACTGAAAGAATCTTATGCAAGAAGACAGCCGTATGGAGAATGGCTGGACAGCAATTTGATCGAGTTAAAAAATTTAAAAATTCCGAATCAGAAAATTGAGACATATTCAGAGGAGGAACTCGGAAGATTACAGAAAGCATTCGGTTACTCTTATGAAGATGTGAAGACTTCTATTTTAAATATGGCGAAAAATGGAACAGAAAGCACTGGAGCCATGGGAATTGATTCCCCACTTGCCGTTCTTTCACAGAAATCCCAGAATCTGTTCGGATATTTCAAACAGTTATTTGCACAGGTTACTAATCCACCGATTGATGCAATCCGTGAAGAAGTCGTAACATCTACAACTGTATATATTGGTGAGGATGGCAATCTGTTGGAAGAAAAAGCAGAGAACTGTAAAATGTTAAAGGTAAATAATCCAATTCTTACCGATACAGACCTGCTGAAAATTAAAAATATGAAAACAGAAGGTTTCCAGGTTACAGAGATCCCGATCACTTATTATAAAAATTCCAGTCTGGAAAAGGCGATGGATTACTTATTTATCGAAGTAGACCGTGCAATCCGTGAAGGAACCAATATTCTGATCCTTTCCGACCGTGGTGTGGACGAATATCATGTGGCAATGCCGTCACTTCTTGCATTGTCAGGACTTCAGCAGCATCTGGTACGGACAAAGAAGAGAACTTCCGTGGCTATTATTCTGGAAACAGGAGAACCGAGAGAAGTCCATCATTTTGCAACACTGCTTGGCTATGGTGCATGTGCGATCAACCCGTATCTTGCACATGAGACAATACGCCAGCTTATTGATACTGATATGTTGCAGAAAGATTATTATGCTGCAGTTGACGATTATAACCATGCGGTTATCAGCGGAATTGTAAAGATTGCCTCCAAGATGGGAATTTCCACCATTCAGTCTTATCAGGGTGCAAAAATCTTTGAAGCGATCGGTTTGAAAGAGTGTTTTATTGATAAATATTTTACAGATACGGTCAGTCGTGTCGGAGGAATTGGAATTGAAGAGATATCGGAAGATTACAGTGCGAGACATTCTCGTGCATTTGATCCGCTTGGACTGGAAGTGGAGCTGACACTGGATAGTGTCGGGCATCATAAATCCAAAAGCGGTGGCGAAGAACATCTGTACAATCCGCAGACAATCCACATGCTGCAACAGTCAACCAGACGTGGTGATTATGAAATGTTCCGGAAATATACGGAGATGGTCAATGCAGAAGGAGAAAAGATCAATTTGCGTGGACAACTCGATTTCAATTACCCGGAAGAAGGCGTTCCGATTGAAGAAGTTGAGAGCGTAGATGATATCGTAACAAGATTTAAGACAGGAGCAATGTCTTACGGTTCTATTTCCAAAGAGGCGCATGAGACACTGGCAATAGCTATGAATCAGCTCCATGGAAAATCAAACAGTGGTGAAGGTGGCGAAGAAATTGAACGTCTGGATACAAACCGTTGTTCTGCAATCAAGCAGGTAGCGTCTGGAAGATTTGGCGTAACATCCCGTTATCTAGTCAGCGCAAATGAAATCCAGATTAAAATGGCACAGGGCGCAAAACCGGGCGAAGGTGGACATCTTCCGGGAGGAAAAGTATATCCGTGGATCGCAAAGACCAGACATTCAACGCCGGGGGTAAGCCTGATTTCACCACCGCCACATCATGATATTTATTCTATCGAAGATCTGGCACAGTTGATCTACGATTGTAAAAATGCAAATAAAGATGCAAGAATTTCAGTAAAACTTGTATCCGAAGCCGGTGTTGGAACAGTCGCAGCCGGTGTTGCAAAAGCCGGTGCAGGTCTGATCCTGATCTCCGGATATGACGGAGGAACAGGTGCGGCGCCAAGAAGTTCGATTCATAATGCTGGACTTCCGTGGGAACTGGGACTTGCAGAAACGCATCAGACATTGATCGCCAATGGGTTAAGAGAGCGTGTGCGGATCGAGACAGATGGAAAATTAATGAGTGGGCGTGATGTTGCAATCGCAGCTATTTTAGGGGCAGAAGAATTTGGATTTGCCACAGCACCGCTGGTCACAATGGGATGCGTTATGATGCGTGTCTGCAATCTGGATACCTGCCCGGTAGGAGTAGCAACCCAGAATCCAGAGCTTCGTAAACGTTTTGCCGGGAAACCGGAATATGTTGTGAACTTTATGCGTTTTATGGCGCAGAATCTGAGGGAATACATGGCAAAATTGGGTGTCCGTTCGATTGACGAACTGGTAGGAAGAACAGAACTCCTCAAAGTAAAAGATGTACCGGTGTCTGAACGTGCAGAAACCCTGGATTTAAGTAAAATTCTTTATAATCCGTATGATAAAAAGACAGTGCCAATGACCTTTAACCCAAAGAAAGTTTTCAATTTTGAGCTGGAAAAAACACTGGACGAGAAGGTACTTATAAAAGAATTACTTCCGGCATTGGAGAAAAAACAAAAACGGGTTCTCGAAATTGACGTTGCGAATACCAATCGAACATTTGGTACTATTTTCGGATCGGAGATTACAAGACGTTATCCGGAAGGACTGGATGAAGACAGCTATGTGATCAAGTGCAAAGGCGCAGGCGGTCAGTCTTTTGGCGCATTTATTCCAAAAGGACTGACACTGGAACTTACAGGTGACAGCAATGATTATTTTGGCAAAGGATTATCCGGCGGTAAACTGATCGTATATCCGCCGACAGGAGTGAAATACAAACACGAAGATAATATCATTATTGGAAACGTTGCACTTTACGGAGCCACAAGTGGTAAAGCATACATCAATGGTATGGCAGGCGAGCGTTTTGCAGTCCGTAATTCCGGTGCGACAGCAGTTGTGGAAGGTGTAGGCGACCATGGCTGTGAATATATGACCGGAGGACGTGTAGCAGTTCTTGGGAAAACCGGTAAAAACTTCGCGGCAGGTATGAGTGGCGGAGTTGCTTATGTGCTGGACGAAGATAATGACCTCTATCTGAGTGTAAATAAACAGCTTGTAAATATTGAACATGTTACAGCAAAGATGGATGTAGAAGAACTGAAAACAATGATTGAAGAACATGTTGCTTATACGAATTCAGAAATTGGTAAAAAAATTCTGGAACATTTCACAGATTATCTTCCAAAATTCAAAAAGATCATTCCTGCTGACTATGAGAAGATGATGACAACGATCCTCCAGTTAGAAGAGCAGGGAATGAGCAGTGAACAGGCAAAAATCGAAGCTTTTTACATGATCAAAGAAGGAAGATAAGGAGGCGCACAAAATGGGAAAAGTAACAGGATTTATGGAATATGACAGACAGGATAAGAAAGCAGAGGCGCCAAAGGAGCGAATCCGGAATTTTAAAGAGTTTTATAAACCATTATCGGAAGAAGAACAGAAAATTCAGGGAGCAAGATGTATGTCCTGTGGTGTACCATTCTGTCAGTTCGGTCAGATGATCATGGGAATGGCGAGTGGATGCCCGTTACATAATCTGATTCCGGAGTGGAACGATCTTTTGTATCACGGGAACTGGGAAGAAGCGTACTATAGATTAAAGAAAACAAATAATTTCCCGGAATTTACATCAAGAGTATGTCCGGCGCTTTGCGAGGCAGCTTGCACATGTGGATTGAACGGAGACGCAGTAGCGACAAAATCTAATGAATATGGCATCATAGAACATGCGTATAAAATGGGATATGCGGATGCAAGACCGGTGAAAGTACGCACCGGAAAAAAAGTTGCAATTGTTGGTTCCGGACCGTCCGGACTGGCGGCAGCAGATCTTCTGAACCGTCGCGGACATCATGTCACTGTTTTTGAAAGGGAAGACAAAGTTGGAGGACTTCTCCGCTATGGAATTCCGAATATGAAATTGGAAAAACAGATTATCGATCGGAAGATAAAGATCATGGAAGAGGAAGGTGTGATTTTTCAGACAAGTTGCAATATCGGAAAAGATAAACGGGCTTCTTCTATATTGAAGGAGTTTGACCGTGTAATCTTATGCTGTGGTGCGTCCAACCCAAGAGATATCAAAGTTCCGGGAAGAAAAGCCGATGGTATTTATTTTGCAGTGGATTTTCTTAAATCTACGACGAAAGCACTCTGGGCAAATCCTGAACATGAATTAAAAGAAGACACTTATATTTCAGCCAAAGGAAGAAAAGTTATGGTTATCGGCGGTGGAGATACCGGAAATGACTGCGTTGGAACATCCATGCGCCATGGTGCGGCATCTGTTTTACAACTGGAAATGCTACCGAAAGCACCGGCTCAGAGAACAGAGATGAATCCGTGGCCGGAGTGGCCGAGAGTCTGCAAGACCGATTATGGGCAGCAGGAGGCAGCAGCAGTATTCGGACAGGATCCGCGAGTATACCAGACAACCGTAAAAGAATTTGTCAAAGATAAAAACGGACGTGTCTGCAAGGCAATTCTGGTAAGGCTTGAATCAAAACAGGATGCAAAAACCGGAAGACGTATGATGGTGGAAATACCAGGCAGCGAATATGAGGTGGAGACCGATCTGGTGCTGATCGCAGCAGGATTTCTGGGAAGTGAATCTTATATTACGAAAGCATTTGGCGTAGAAGTAAATGCGAGAACGAATGTAAGTACGAATCCGGGAGAATATAAGACCAGTGCAGAACATGTATTTACAGCAGGCGATATGCACCGCGGACAATCACTTGTCGTATGGGCGATCCGTGAAGGAAGAGAAGTGGCTGAGGCTGTTGATAAGAGCCTGATGGGATATACAAATCTGAATATCCAGTAGGAGTGTATTCGATCTTCTTTTCAGATAAGAGTTCTGGTAAATATTACAAAATTATTAAAAGTTATTGCAAAATTGTTTTTTATAGAGTATAATCGTCCCTAGATAGTGATACTATGTCAAATTAGAATTAAAGAAATGTTAAGAAAAAGGATGATATAATGAAAAAATTTGGAGTGAAACTATTATCAGTTGTAGTGACCAGTTCGATGATCGTGACACCTGTAATGGCAGCACCTTCGGTAAAAGATTTAAAACAGAATAAAAAGGCAGCACAGAAACAGGTTGATTCATTGCAGACACAGTTGACAGGCATTATTGAGAAAATCAATAATCTGGAAGATGAGCTGGTTGTAACAGGTGAGAAGATCGAGACAACGTCAAAGGATCTGACACAGGCCAAGAAAGACGAGAAGAAACAGTACGAGGATATGAAGCTTCGTATCAAGTATATGTATGAAGAGGGCGACAGTACATTTTTCGAGACACTGGTAAGCTCTACGAACTTCTCTGATATGGTAAACAAAGCCGAGTATGTTACGAATGTACATAATTATGACAGAAAGAAACTGGCTGAGTATGTTGCTACAAAGAAGAAAGTTGCAACTCTGAAGACGAACCTTGAGAAAGAACAGAAGAGTCTGGAGAAGAAGCAGACACAGTTCGAGACAAAACAGGATGATCTTGATAAAGTGCTGACTTCCAAGAAGGCAGAAGTTGCAGATTTGGATTCCGAGATTCAGAAAGCGGCTGAAGCGGCAGCAAAAGCAGCCGAAGCAAAACAGCGTCAGGAAGCAGCTGCAGCAGCAGCGGCTCAGAAGACAAGCGGCAGCAACAAGAACAATACAAGCAATAATAACAGCAACAGCGGAAATAAGAACAACGGTGGAAGCGGCAATAGCGGAAACAGCAACAGTGGTAACAAGAATAACGGTGGAAGCAACAATAATGGCGGAAGCAACAATAATGGCGGAAGCAATAACAGTGGTAATAATAGCGGTGGTAACAGCGGTGGACATTATTCTTCAGGAAGCGCAGTTGTAAGCCGTGCGTACGGAAAGCTTGGATGTCCATATGTATGGGGCGCGTGCGGACCGAACACATTTGACTGCTCCGGTTTCGTAAGTTATTGTCTGACAGGACGGTATGCACGTATCGGTACATCAGGTACATTTGCAGGATGGCCACGTGTAAGCAATCCAAAGCCGGGAGACGTATGTGTACGTTCCGGCCATGTAGGAATTTATATTGGTGGAGGACAGATGATCCATGCACCGCATACAGGAGACGTTGTTAAGGTATCCAGTGTACAGTCCGGAATGTGGTATGTACGCAGACCTTAAAGAGTCTGGATTGTAATATATATGAACATGTATAATAGAAAATGCTCATCACAACAGTTGTGGTGAGCATTTCTTTTGGCAGTAACTATTTGAAAAGTTTAATGCTTATGTTATAATATGGAAAGCTTGTGACAGAAGAAAGGAGCGCATCAATGAAGGCATATACGAATTTTGCAGAAGTTTATGATACATTCATGGATAATGTTCCATACGAAGAATGGGCAGAATATTTGCTGAAGGTATTAGAACAATATGGGATTAAAGACGGACTGGTACTGGAACTGGGATGTGGGACCGGAACAATGACTGAGATCCTGAATGACAGAGGATATGATATGATCGGTGTGGATAATTCCGAAGATATGTTGGAAATTGCGCTGGATAAAAGAGTAGAAAGTGGAAAAGATATCCTTTATCTGTTGCAGGATATGCGTGAGTTTGAATTATATGGAACGGTCCGCGCAGTTGTGAGTGTATGTGACAGTGTGAACTATATTACAGAAGAGAGCGAACTGGAAGAAGTTTTCCGGCTGGTAAATAATTATCTCGATCCAGGCGGAATTTTCGTGTTTGATTTTAATACAGAATACAAATATCAGAAGATCCTTGCGGATAATGTATTTGCAGAAGACCGGGATGAATGCAGTTTTATCTGGGATAATTATTATGATGAGGAAGACCGGATTAATGAATATGAACTGTCTTTATTTGTAAGAAGTGCAGAGGATCCGGAATTGTATCGCAAATATCAGGAAGTACATTACCAGAAAGCATATACACTGGAGAAGATAAAGACACTGCTTGAAAAAGCAGGACTGTCATATCTGGGCGCTTATGATGCATATACACAGGATGCACCGCTTTATACAAGCCAGAGGATCTGTGTTGTAGCACAGGAATGTCAGAAGATGGTAAGATGATTCTATGAATGTGGAATGTCAGAGGATAATAAGAAAATCAAACGAGAAGATAAGTTTAGAAGATAAGATTAGAAAAGGATGTTAAGTATGAAAGATTATATTGTAAGAGCAACAGCAGCAAACGGACAGGTACGTGCTTTTGCTGCAATTACGAGAGAGACAGTAGAAGAAGCCAGACAGCACCATGGAACAAGCCCGGTTGCGACAGCAGCGCTTGGACGTCTGCTGACAGCAGGTACGATGATGGGAAGTATGATGAAGAATGAGACAGACATGCTGACATTACAGGTACGCGGAGACGGACCAATCGGCGGGATTACCGTAACAGCAGACAGCAAGGGAGATGTAAAGGGATATGTTGAGAATCCGGATGTGATGCTTCCACCAAAGAATGGTAAACTGGATGTTGGCGGAGCAGTAGGTATCGGACTTTTGCAGGTTATTAAAGACATGGGACTGAAAGAACCATACTCTGGACAGACGATTCTGGTGAGCAGTGAGATCGCAGAGGATCTGACTTATTATTTTGCAAATTCGGAACAGGTACCGTCTTCAGTAGGTCTGGGAGTATTGATGGAAAAGGACAATACAGTTAAGACTGCAGGTGGATTTATTATCCAGATGATGCCATTTGCAGAGGATGCAACAATAAGCCAGATTGAAGAGAACTTAAAACTTGTGACTTCCGTGACAGAACTTCTGGACAAAGGCTATACTCCGGAACAGCTGTTAGAAGAACTGCTTGGCAATGTCGGTCTGGAAATTACGGATACGATGCCGACACGGTTTTATTGTAACTGTTCCAAGGAGCGTGTGGAGCAGGCTGTGGCAAGTGTAGGTAAAAAAGATATTCAGGAAATGATCAATGATGGCAAACCAATTGAAGTCAAATGTCATTTCTGTAATACCGCTTATCATTACAGTGTAGAGGAACTGAAAAATATTTTAAAGAGAAGTAAGTAAAGGCAGGCGAAAGAAAATGAAACATGGATTCGTGAAAGTTGCAGCAGCGACACCGGATATCCGGGTTGCAGATGTAGAGTATAATACAGAGCAGATCTGTCGACTGATCGATGAGACAGCAGAAGAGGAAGCAAAAGTAGTTGTATTTCCGGAATTATGTATTACCGGATATACGTGTGGAGATTTATTTACACAGGATCTGTTGCTGGAAAATGCAAAGAAAGGATTGCAGAAGATTGCGACACATACCGGTAATAAGGATGGTATATTCTTTATCGGAATGCCGTTAGCTGTAGACGGTGAGTTGTATAATGTTGCGGCGGCAGTGAACCATGGACATATTCTTGGATTTACGACGAAGACATTTCTGCCGAATTACGGTGAATTTTATGAGATGCGCCAGTTCTGCGCGGGTCCGAAGGAAGCAAGAAGGATTTCTTTTGACGGTAAGATGATTCCGTTTGGACCACAGATCCTTTTTGTGGCAGAAGAGATGCAGTCGCTTGTGATTGCTGCAGAGATCTGTGAGGATGTATGGAGTACGGTTCCACCAAGCATCCAGGCAGCAAGAGAAGGTGCCGTCCTGATCGTGAATTGCTCAGCAAGTGATGAGACGATCGGAAAGGCAACATACAGAAAGAATCTGATCGAGGGGCAGTCTGCAAGACTTTTGTGCGGTTATATTTATGCCAATGCCGGAGAAGGTGAATCTACGACAGATGTTGTGTTTGGCGGACATAATATTATCGCTGAGAACGGAACAACTCTTGCAATGGGACAACGTTTTGTAAATAATGTTATTTATACAGAGATAGATATAAAACGTCTGCTCAGTGAGAGACGGAAGAATACGACATTCCAGCTTGTGGAAGACAGAAAGCTTATGCGTGTTCCGTTTGATATGAAGATACAGGAGACAAAGCTTACGAGAACATTTTATTCCAGACCGTTTGTGCCGGGAGAAGAGGGCGAGAGAGCCAGAAGATGTGAAGAAATCCTTACCATTCAGGCGATGGGACTTAAGAAACGCCTGGCACATACACATGCAAAGAGTGCAGTAGTAGGTATTTCCGGAGGATTGGATTCGACACTGGCACTTCTTGTGACAGCGAAGGCATTTGATGCACTTGGCATGGACAGAAGTGGAATTACAGCGGTTACAATGCCATGCTTTGGTACAACAGACAGGACTTATCAGAATGCATGTAAGATGTCGAAGAAGCTTGGAGCGACACTTAAGGAAGTACCGATCGCAGCTTCGGTAGAACAGCATTTTAAAGATATCGGACATGATCCGGAGGATCACAGTGTTACTTATGAGAATTCACAGGCACGTGAGCGTACACAGGTGTTGATGGATATTGCCAATGCGGCAGGAGGCATGGTAATAGGAACTGGAGATATGTCGGAGCTTGCTCTTGGATGGGCAACATATAATGGCGATCATATGTCCATGTATGGTGTCAACGCTTCCGTTCCAAAGACGTTAGTTCGTCATCTGGTTCATTATTATGCAGATACCTGTGAGGATCAGGAACTTAAAGAGATTCTGTATGATGTATTAGACACACCGGTAAGCCCGGAACTTCTGCCACCAAAAGACGGCGAGATTTCACAGAAAACAGAAGACCTGGTAGGTCCTTACGAACTGCATGATTTCTATCTTTATTATATGCTCCGGTTCGGATACGAACCGTCAAAAATCTACAGGATCGCCAAAGAAGCCTTTGCAGGAGAGTATGATAATGAGACGATTTATAAATGGCTTCGTACCTTCTGCTGGAGATTCTTTGCACAGCAGTTCAAGCGTTCTTGCCTGCCAGACGGACCGAAAGTTGGTACGGTTGCATTATCACCGAGAGGTGACTGGAGAATGCCAAGTGATGCGTGCGTAGCCGGATGGCTTAAAAATCTCGATGAGATGGAATAAACACATAGAGAAATATAATAAAAAAGGTTTCATTCACGGTTGTGAGCGAAACCTTTTTTGTACCTTATATAATGAGTCAGTCTATTCGATTGTAATAGGAAACTGAATTTCATTAAAGAGCGTGGAGATGAGATTATAACTGGATATTCTTGAAGAGATCTCCAAGGCTTGTTCCAATCTCTTCCGCCTTTGGAATCTCGACCTTTTCAACCGGCTCTTCTTCAACTTCTTCCAGCGCTTTCATGCTGAGACTGATCTTACCATCTTTGATACCGATTACTTTGACCTGAACTTCATCCCCGACATTCAGGACATCTTTTGGAGATTTGATACGTTTCTGACTGATCTGGGAAATGTGAACCAGTCCGGAAAGACCGTCCTCAAGCTGGATAAATGCACCGTAAGTTTGTAAACTGTCTACGGTACCAGTCATAACAGTGCCAACCTGCAGATTTGAAATCTTTTCTTCTTTTGCTTTGCGTTCTTTTTCTTTCAGAAGTTCGCGGGCAGAGAGGACTAATTTATTTTCAGCCTGGTCAACGTCAATGACTTGGACTTCAATATCTTTCAGAAGATAAGATTCCAGATCGTCAATGTAAGATAAAGATAATCTGGAAGCCGGAATGAATCCGCGCAGTCCTTCTACCATAGCAATTGCTCCACCGTTGACGATCCCCTCAATTTTAACAGGTAGTATAGTTTTCTTCTCGAGATATCTTTTTACGACATTCCAAGGATTGGCATCGTCAAAATGATCTTCCAGATCTGCCATTGTTAAGTTGTTGTCTTCTTTCATTAATTCTTCACTCATAGTTTTTTTGTTCCTTCCTGACATGATTTTGATAAACGTTTTTTCTATATGGCGATAGAAACTGTATACAGTATAACATAAAAATGACCGTTGTTTCAAAAAATGTGCAAGGATTTTGCGCCTGTATGCAAGAAATAGTTGACGAAACGAAAAAAAAATGGCAATCTAACTAGTGAACTTATGAAAAATATATGATATAAAAAGAAGCAAGGAATGCGCTAAAAATATCATAAAATATAATATTAACGAAAGTTTGGAGAGAGATAGATGGGAAAAAAGACTGGAAAAGTGTATGTGGTCGGACATAAGAATCCGGATACCGATTCCATTTGTTCCGCAATTGCATATGCAGAGTTGAAAAAGAAACTGACAGGGGATGAGTATGTTGCAAAACGTGCAGGTCAGGTGAACGAAGAAACACAGTATATATTGTCTAAATTTAATGTGAAAGCGCCGGATCTTTTGAAAAATGTCAAGTTACAGGCGAAAGATCTTGATATTCATAAGATTGAAGGGGTTGCACCGAATGTTTCAATCAAAGATACATGGGCAAAGATGAAAGAAAATAATATCAAGACGGTTCCAGTATTGAAGGAAGACGAACTGGTAGGAGTGATCTCTACCGGAGATATTGCGACATCTTATATGGATGTTTATGACAGTAACATTTTGGCAAGAGCAAGGACGCAGTATAGGAATATTATCCGTACATTGGATGGTACATTACTTACGGGAAATGAACATGGACATTTTACCAAAGGAAAAGTAACGATCGGAGCATCGGATCCGAATTTGATGAAGGAGTTTATCGAACGGGATGATCTGGTAATCCTTGGAAACCGTGATGAAGCACAGGAGTGTGCGATCAATATTGATGCGAGCTGTATTGTTGTATGCCAGAATGCGAAAGTTTCTTCGGAGATGATCCGCAGAGCAGAAGAACAGAGTATTGTGATTATCAGTACACCGCATGATACATTTACAACAGCCCGTCTGATCAATCAGAGTATACCGGTGAAGTTTTTTATGAGTAAAGGACCTCTGGTTGCATTTCATATGAATGATTATGTAGATGAGATTAAGGAAGTTATGACGAAGACAAAATTCCGTGATTTTCCGATCCTTGACAGACATGGCAGATTCCGTGGATTCATTTCCAGACGTCGTTTTATGGATGCAAGCAAGAAGAAAGTGATCCTTGTAGATCACAATGAGAAGTCACAGGCTGTAGATGGGCTGGAAGAAGCAGAGATTGTAGAGATCATTGATCATCACAGACTGGGCAATATTGAGACAACAGGACCGGTATTTTTCCGGAATCAGCCGGTAGGCTGTACGGCGACGATCGTTTATCAGATGTACAGAGAGGAAGAAATCTCCATTTCACCGAAGATTGCAGGTCTTCTCTGTTCAGCGATTATTTCCGATACATTGCTGTTCCGTTCACCGACTTGCACATCCATTGATGAGAAAGCGGCAGCGAAGCTTGCAAAGATCGCCGGAGTCGATATGGAAGAGCTTGCGAAAGAAATGTTTAATGCAGGTAGCAGCATGAAAGGCAAGACGCCGGAAGAAATCTGCTTCCAGGATTTCAAACAGTTTACGGTAAATGACGTCGTATTTGGTGTCGGACAGATCAATTCCATGAGCGGAGAAGAACTTAAGGAAATCAAAGAAGTGCTGGAACCGCATCTGGAACAGGTGCTGGAGAAGCAGAATCTCCATATGATCTACTATATGCTGACAGATATTTTGAATGAGTCAACAGAATTACTCTGTTGTGGAGCAAATGCAAAAGCACATATTACAGCAGCATTTGATCTGCCGGAGGATACACAGGATATTATCCTTCCGGGAGTTGTTTCCAGAAAGAAACAGCTGATCCCGGCACTGGTGGAGACATTACAACAATAAGATATATATAAAGGATCTGATACAGGAGGAGAAGATGGCAAAACAGATATGGAAACCGGGCAATATGGTTTACCCGCTTCCGGCAGTTATGGTTAGTACAGCAGATAAGAACGGAGAAGACAATATTATTACCGTTGCATGGACGGGAACGATCTGTACGAATCCGGCTATGCTCTATATATCCGTGCGTCCGGAGCGCTATTCTTATCATATGATTAAAGAAAGCGGAGAATTTGTTGTAAATCTGACGACGGAGGCACTGGCAAGGGCAACCGACTGGTGTGGTGTTCGTTCCGGCAGGGATGTAGATAAATGGAAAGAGATGGGACTTACCCGTGGCAAAAGCGAGACATTACAATATTCACCGTGTATCAAAGAAAGCCCGGTGAATATTGAGTGCAAGGTGGATCGGATACTGGAACTCGGTTCACATCACATGTTCATGGCGAAAGTACAGGCTGTTCAGGTAGATGACAGATATATGCAGGAGAATGGAAAATTTGATCTTGCCTCCAGCAGACTGCTGACATATTCCCATGGAGAGTATTATTCGCTGGGAAAGAAGCTTGGAACATTTGGCTATAGTGTGAAGAAGAAAAAATAGAATAAAATAATATAATAAAAACAGATCCTTCTATCAGAGGGATCTGTTTTTATGTATGCTTCTAAAATTAAGCAAGGTCTTCACCTGTGAGCATCTTGTATGCCTGCAGATATTTCTCAATCGTTTTGTCAACGATCTCCTGAGGGAGTGTCCAGTCGTTGTTCGGATTTGCTTTCAGCCAGTCACGGGCAAACTGTTTGTCGAAAGACGGCTGCCCATGTCCCGGTTCATAACCGTCTGCCGGCCAGAAGCGGGAGCTGTCCGGTGTGAGCATCTCATCACCGATAACAAGGCTACCATTCTCGTCAAGACCAAATTCAAATTTGGTATCTGCAATGATGATTCCTTTACTTAATGCATATTCTGCACATTTTTTATATAACGCGATAGTGCTGTCACGAAGCAGTTCGGCATATTCACGACCTTTTCCAGGGAAATATTTTTCCAGGTGATCAATACTCTGTTCAAAAGAAATATTCTCGTCGTGATCACCGATTTCAGCCTTGGTAGACGGAGTGTAGATTGGTTCCGGCAGTTTGTCGGATTCTTTTAATCCTTCCGGCAACTTGATTCCGCAAACAGTCCCATTCTCCTGATAGCTTGCCCAGCCACTTCCTGTGATATATCCGCGGACGATACATTCAATCGGAAGCATGTGGAGCTTCTTGCACATCATGGATTTACCGGCATATTTCTCATTCTGGAAAAATTCCGGCATATCATTTACGTCAACTGAGATCATGTGGTTTGGAAGAATATCTTCTGTCATATCAAACCAGAATTTGGACATCTGTGTGAGAACAGATCCTTTCTTTGTAACCTCATTGTGTAAAATCACATCGAAACAACTGATGCGGTCTGTAGCAACCATGATCAGACTGTCTCCATTGTCATAAATCTCACGTACTTTACCTTCTTTGATTGGCTTTAATTCCTGCATTGTTTACACCTCGTTATTGAATTTTTTGAAAAATATCACAGTAACCGTATCACTCTTTGTAGTATAATGTCAAGTTATTTGATAATGAACTGTAAGAAAAACAATTCATGCACAAAAGTATCCGTATAAGGAAAAAAGAAAGCACCTCTTTTAAAGAGGTGCGATTTTCAGACGGTAAATTCTTTTTAACAGAATCGTTGACGTGATGAGTGAGACAATCTCAGCGATAGGAATTGCCCACCAGACAGCATGCAGTCCAAACAGGATTGCGAAAATATAAGCAATCGGTAGAATCGCAAAAAGCTGTCTTGCCAGAGAAACGATCAGGCTGTAGACCCCATTTCCCAAAGCCTGGAATACAGAACCGACAATGATGTTATATCCGGCGAACAGGAAACTTAAGCTGATGATCCGAAGTGCCGGTACGCCGATAGCAAGCATCTGGTCTGATGCATCAAACAGTGTGAACAGGAAGAAACGAGGACAGGTCTGGAATAATACAAGACCGATCATCATAATCGTCACTGCAATCGCAACACTGAATTTAGCTGTCTGTATAATACGGTGTTTATTTCTGGAACCATAATTATAAGCAACGATCGGAATCATACCGTTGTTCAATCCAAATACCGGCATGAAGATAAAGCTCTGTAATTTAAAGTAGACACCAAATACAGCAGTTGCAGTTGAAGAGAACATTAGCAGGATTTTATTCATACCGAATGTCATGACGGAAGTGATTGCCTGCATGATGATCGATGGAACACCTACTTTGTAAATAGTGGCGATCGTGCGTCCGTGAGGGCGAAAACCTTTCATATTAATATCAATTTCATGATTTTTCGTATGATTAAAAAATGCTGCTAAAATAACACCGACAATCTGTCCGGTAATGGTGGCAAGTGCAGCTCCGGCAACTTCCAGTCGTGGAAATCCGAACAGACCGAAGATCATAATCGGATCAAGAATAATATTGATGATCGCTCCGGTTCCCTGTGTGATCATGTTGTAAATTGTTTTTCCGGTAGACTGCAGAAGACGTTCGAAGGTAATCTGCATGAAAATTCCGAAAGAACAGATTGTGATAATGCTTAAATATTCTGTACCGTAAGCAACGATCTCAGGATTCTTTGTCTGGACAGAAAAGAAAAAATGAGAACCGATGCCGCCGATAATTGCAAATATGATAAAACTTAAAACAGCAAGGAAAATACCATTTTTTGCAGCACGATTGGCACCTTTATAATCTTTTTCACCAAGATTACGGGACAGAAGTGCGTTGATACCAACGCCGGTTCCAGACGCGACAGCGATCATCAGCGTCTGGATCGGGAAAGCGAGTGATACGGCAGTCAGTGCGTCTTCACTTAGTTTGGCTACGAACATGCTGTCTACAATATTATACAATGCCTGGACGAGCATGGATAACATCATCGGCAGTGACATTGAGATAAGCAATTTTGGAACCGGCATGGTTCCCATTTTATTTTCATGGACAGGTGTTGTTTTTTGTTTTGTTTGTACCATAAAAATCCTCCTTTAGAATAAAAACATGTAAATGCACACGTAAACTTAATTATAGCATTTGCAGATGGAATTAACAATATATAATATGATAACATACTTTTTCTTTGTCTCTGATATGAGCATAAAAGTGGAGCGTAAGTTTTATGATATGTGAATACGGGACAGAATTGCGGGAGTATGAAGTACAGTACATTCGTATGGTATCTTTTGATTCGGACATCATAGTAGAAAACAGCACGATACAACATAATACGAAGTAATACATACAGGGTATTGCAGTGGGGACATAGGTTGTCAAGCATTAAATCTGCCGCATAGGATTTTGGGCAGATACATATATTTTTACAAAGTGCAAATCAAATGGTATGGGAGAACATGAAGAAAAGAGAGAAGAAAGAAATCAAAGTGATGTGTGCTTTGTTGTATATGATGGGACTTTGTCTGGCACTTGGAATTTCTCTGCGTCCGGTGGCGAAAGAACCACATCCGGAAGACAGACTCATACAAAACAGTGATAAATCTGTTCTGGCAGACGGGAAGATGCAGGCCGGCAAAAATTCAGTTTCGGTAGATGGAAAGTTACAATTGGAAGATGGACAGCAGATGAGTGATTATGTAAGAAAAGATAACGAAGCGAAGAAAGTGGCAATTACATTTGACGATGGACCAAGTGGAAAATACACAAAAAAACTGCTGGATGGTCTGAAAAAGAGGAAAGTTAAGGCAACATTTTTCTTGATTGGGGAAAATGTGAAGCGCTATCCGGAAATTGTAAAGCGGATGAAAAAAGAAGGACATTTAATCGGGAATCATACCTATCATCATGTCGAGCTGACATCACTGCCGGAAGATAAGGCGAGGCAGGAAGTAGAGCAGACAGATCAGACGATCAGTAAGATCACAGGTGAACATGTGGCTTATATGCGACCACCGTTTGGGGCATGGAAGAAAGAGATGGAGACGGAACTGGAAGTGATGCCGGTGCTATGGACAGTAGATCCACTCGACTGGACGACGAAAAATGTGGATGAAATTGTGCGGAAAGTAGTGACGCAGACAAAGGAAAATGATATTATCTTATTGCATGACTGCTATGATTCCTCTGTGAAAGCTGCGTTTCGGATTATTGATCAGCTCAGGGACAGAGGATTTGCTTTTGTAACGGCAGAAGAACTGATTATTGATTAATCAACGGAAAAGCTTTTAACTGTATAGAAAGCAGAAAGTACAAAAAGTTAATTCGTACAGGAAGTAGAAAGTATAAATAGGAAATGTTAATCTGTACAGGATGTATAGATAGAAACATAAGATAGAGAGGCGATAAAGAATGGACTTATTTGATTATGTCAGAGAGAAAAATATGGATAAGGAAGCACCGCTCGCATCCAGACTCAGACCAACGACGTTGGAAGAAGTTGTCGGGCAGGAGCATATTATAGGAAAAGACAAACTTCTATATCGGGCGATCAAGGCGGATAAATTAAGTTCCGTCATTTTTTATGGACCGCCGGGAACCGGTAAGACAACACTGGCAAAAGTCATTGCCAATACGACAAGTGCAGAATTTACGCAGATCAATGCAACTGTTGCCGGTAAGAAAGATATGGAAACAGTGGTGCAGAAGGCAAAAGAACTGCTGGGAATGTATCAGAAGAAGACGATCCTTTTCGTAGATGAGATCCACCGTTTTAATAAGGGGCAGCAGGATTATCTGCTCCCGTTTGTGGAAGACGGTACGATCATCCTGGTCGGTGCGACAACGGAGAATCCATACTTTGAAGTAAATGGTGCGCTGATCTCCCGCTCCAGTATTTTCGAACTGAAACCGCTGAAAAAAGAAGATATTAAGAAATTATTGCAGAGAGCAGTCTATGATGTGGAAAAAGGAATGGGCAGCTACCGCGCAGAGATTGATGAAGATGCGCTGGATTTCCTTGCTGATATAGCCGGAGGGGATGCAAGAAGTGCACTTAATGCGATAGAACTTGGTATTCTGACCACCGAACGAAGTGAAGAAGACGGGAAAATACACATTACACTGGATGTGGCATCCGAGTGTATCCAGAAACGAGTCGTGCAATATGATAAGACGGGAGATAATCATTATGATACAATCTCGGCGTTCATTAAGAGTATGAGAGGATCTGATCCAGATGCGGCAGTCTATTATCTGGCGAAGATGTTATATGCCGGAGAGGACATCAAATTTATCGCAAGACGAATTATGATCTGCGCATCAGAAGATGTCGGAAATGCAGATCCGATGGCTCTGACCGTAGCCGTGTCTGCCGCACAGGCAGTAGAACGGATCGGTATGCCGGAAGCACAGATTATTTTATCACAGGCGGTTTTGTATGTAGCTACTGCTCCAAAGAGCAATTCCGCATGCAATGCGGTATTTGCAGCAATGGATAATGTGAAACAGAAGAAGACAACAGTTCCTTCTTATTTACAGGATGCGCATTACAAGGGCTCTGTAAATTTAGGACATGGCGTTGGTTACAAATATGCACACGATTATCCGAAACATTATGTGAAACAGCAGTATCTGCCGGATGAGATTAAAGATGAGAAATTTTATGTGCCAAGTGATAATGGACATGAAAAAGACATACAGGCGTGGATGAAATATATTCGCGAATAAATTTGGGACGGGGATTTTCTGGAAAATCCCCGTCCCAAATTAAAATCCCCCTGTCCCTTTTTAATTATTTCCGTAAAGAACCGTCAATATTTACAGTGACAACCTGCCAGGGAATGAATTTCCCGCTTGCTTTTAAAGCTTCTTTTGCGGCATACTCCAGACCGCCGCAACAAGGCACTTCCATGCGGACAATGGTAACGCTCTTGATGTCGTTTCCGGCAATGATCGAGGTCAGTTTTTCAGTGTAATCGACAGCATCCAGCTTCGGACATCCGATGAGAGTAATGCGGTTGCGGATGAAACGGTTGTGGAAATCAGCGTAAGCGTATGCAGTGCAGTCGGCTGCGATCAGCAGGTTTGCACCGTCAAAATAAGGAGCATTGATCGGAGCAAGCTTGATCTGTACAGGCCACTGGCTGAGCTGGCTTACCGGAGCCGTTCCATTATCAGCAGAGGTAGTTGATTCTTCATTACGGTGCTTGATGGAGCGGATGCGCTGTCCCGGACAGCCTGTGAAAGTAGATGGTTTCTCTTTGTGAGAAGATTTTTCGGCAGGAGTATCATGTTTATGAGCTTCTTTTGCATCCAGGTGTCTTTTAAGCGCGTCGCCGCCTTTTTTCTTCAAATGTTCTTTCACAGCATCATCGTCATATGTTGCAGCTTCTCTTTCTATAAAATGGATGGCATCGGTCGGACAGGCAGGAAGGCAATCGCCCAGTCCGTCACAATAATCGTCACGAATCAGCCGTGCTTTCCCATCGATCATCTGGATTGCACCTTCATGGCATGCGTTTGCACAGGCACCGCATCCGTTACATTTTTCTTCGTCTATTTGAATAATTTTTCTGATCATGTGAAATTCTCCTTTTCATATAATAAAAATTAAATGGTTTACTTGTTTTGTCTTGCTTAGTCTACTACAATAAAAATAAAAAAGATGTTGTATTTCCAACAAAAGGAGATTTTTTATGAAAATAAATGAAATTCCATTATTTGGAGGAATCCGGGAGGAAAATCTGACAGAAATGTTAAAATGTCTGGATGGAAGAGAAAAAAGTTACAGAAAAGGAGAGATGATCCTTACGGAAGAAGAATCATCTGCAGGTGCGGGATTAGTATTGGAAGGGATGGTGCAGGTTGCCGAAGAGGATGTGTTTGGCAACCGTAATATTCTGGAGCATGTAAAAACGGGACAGTTATACGGGGCTGCATTTTCCTGCGCGGGAATTAAGAAGAGTCCGGTCAGTGTAATGGCGGTGACAGATTGCAGAATACTTCTTATTAATATGAATAAAGTGATCGAGACATGTCCGATGTCGTGTACATTTCACCAGCGGCTCATCAGCAACCTTGTCCGGATCATGGCAATAAAAAATGTTGCATTGAATGAAAAAATCAGCCATATTTCCAGACGGAGTACAAAAGAAAAACTGTTATCGTATCTTTCAGATTGTGCAAAGAAGGCACAGAGTATGCATTTTACGATTCCTTTCGACAGACAGGAACTTGCCGATTATCTCTGCGTGGAGAGAAGTGCCATGTCTGCGGAACTTGGTAAATTAAAAAAAACAGGCATACTGGACTGCCGGAAGAATGAATTCTGGTTAAAAGAAATGTGACCGGAAGACACTATGATTTCAGAGGGAGTATTTTATACTGAAAACAGAACAAATTGGAGGATTGTCGCATGAAGGAACGAAAAGACAAGAAAATGCAGCATATTTTGGAATCACTGTTTTTAGATACAGCGCTTCCATTTCGTGTAAGGCTGTTTAATATACTGGCGATCGTGGGAGTACTGATCAGTGTGATGAATGGTATTTTTTCTTATATGAACAGTGGAAATCCGGTGTTGTTATTTACCAATGGGGTGACAGCGGTCTTATCTTTTTCACTTTTATATTATGCATATAAAAGCCGAAATTATCAGTTCTGTTATTTTATAACAATTATAGCGATCTTCATGATCCTGTTTCCAATTCTGTTTTTTAAAGGCGGCGGTTACAAAAGTGGCATGCCATGTTTTTATGTCTTTGGAATTTTATTTACTGTATTTATGCTGGAGCGTTTGCAGATGATCTGCTGTGTATTGATTGAACTGATAATCTATATTGCAACAATAGGAATTGCCTATGCATACCCGCAGACGGTTATCTGGTTTCTGTCGGAGAAAGAGATTGTTATTGATACCATCGTAGGCGTTGCAGTATCGAGTCTTGCTATCGGTACAGTTACTTACCTGCATTTCCGTCTGTATAACAGGCAGCAGATCTATCTGACAGAAGCGAGAGAAGAAGCTATGAAAGCAAATCAGGCGAAAAGTGTTTTTCTTGCAAATATGAGTCATGAAATACGGACACCGATCAATGTGATGCTTGGAATGAATGAAATGATACTCAGGGAATGTGATTCGGAGGATATCAGGCAATACGCACAGGGAATTGAAAAATCCGGAAATTATCTGTTATCATTGATCAATAACGTGCTGGATATTTCCCAAATTGAATCCGGAAAAGTAAAGATTACAAAAGAACCATTTTCTATTTCAGCACTTGTACAGGAAATCTGGCTGTTAGGATCCGGACAGGCGGAAAATAAAAATCTGGAGTTTCAGGTGAAAATAGATGAAACGCTGCCGGAATATATAAACGGGGATGCTTTACATATGAAACAGATTATGCTGAATCTGATCAGTAACGCTGTGAAATACACGGAGAACGGTTCTATTGTATTCCAGGTGGAAAGATGTGGCGAAAAGATCTGTTTTTCTGTGAAAGATACCGGATATGGCATAGAGAAAGAAGCAATGAATACGTTATTTGATGCATTTACCAGAGTGGATGTGAAAAAATACAGAAATATTGAAGGAAGCGGCCTGGGGCTGGCAATTGTCAGAGAACTCTGCCGGGAGATGGATGGAAAGGTTGAAGTACAAAGTGAAGTCGGGACAGGGAGCAGATTTACGGTAATATTTCCTCTGGAAGAGGCAGGAAAACAAAAATCCGGAGAATGGCATCCAAGGAAAGAAATAGAAGAAAAGCATGTGGGCACTTTTGTTGCACCGGATGCAAAGGTTCTTATTGTGGATGACAGGGAAGAGAACCTGCGAGTGATCTGTTCACTGTTAAAACATACCAAGATCCGCACAGATACAGCAGTGAGTGGCTCGGAATGTATCGAGAAAGTCAGAAAAGGAAATTATCATATGATATTTCTTGATTATATGATGCCGGAAATGGATGGGCTGGAAACATTTCGGCGTATGAAGGAGATGGAAATCCGTGTTCCGGTGATCGCACTGACGGCAGATGTTACAAGTGGAATCCAGCAGATGTTTGAAAAAGAAGGATTTGCCGCTTATTTATCAAAACCGATTCGCTGGGAGAGAATGGAAGAGCTGCTTCTGGCTTATCTGCCGGATATACTGGTTACAAAAAGCAACCGAAAAGAATGGAAAATATCAGGAAAAGATTACAACCGGCTGAAAGCACAGCTGCAAGTCTGTGAGATCCAGATGGAAAAAGGACTGCATTTACTGGATGGAAATATATATCAATATGCAAAATTGATAGAATTTTTTACAGATTATTATGAACCGAATCGCAGGCAGATGGAGAAAATGGAAAAAGCACTGAAATATGCAGATACAGAAAAGAAAAGGACTGAGATCCTGATGGCACTGACCGGTGAAATGCATACACTGAAAAGCAATGCAAAAGCAATTGGCGCAGGAGAACTCTCAGAGCTGGCACAGGCGATGGAAGTGCATGGCAAAGAAATGGATGCGGATTATTTCAAATATGCAATGCCGCTTCTTTATCTGGAATGGGAGAGAACGGTAAAAGGAGCCAGACAGTTCCGGAAAGAAATAGTGCAGCTCATACCGCAGAGAGAAAACGAAGAAGCAGAGAGTACCATAGCAGATATAAATCTGAAAGAAACCTATGAAAAAGCATTACGGGAAGCATTGATGCGTTATCAGGGGAAGGAAGCTTCCACCTGGAATCAAAAGCTGCTGGACACAGAAAATGATCCGGAGAGAAGAAAGCTGTTGGAACAGATCGGACAGAAAATCCGCGAGCTGGATTTTGAAGAAGCAGAGAGTATTTTCAGAAAGTGGAAGGAGGAACACTGATGGAGAAAAAACATGTATTGGTCGTGGATGACGATCTGATTTTATTAAAGACAGCAGAAGAGATTCTGTCAGAATTTTACAGTGTCAGTGTAGCCAAAGCCGGGAGCCAGGCGATTGCACTTCTGGAAAAAGGTGTGATCCCGGATCTGATCCTTCTGGATATTGCTATGCCTGGAATGGATGGATATGAGACACTAAATGAGATGAAGAAGATTCCGGCGGCAGGCAGTGTGCCGATTATTTTCCTGACCGGATTTTCCGATGCAGATTATGAAGTGCGCGGATTAAAATCCGGCGCGGTAGATTATATTGTGAAACCATTTGTGAAAGAAGTACTGCTTGCAAGAGTGGAACGCCATTTACAATATGAAGAAGGACGGGCCAGAGAAGAACGAACGGAAGAAATAAAGGAGAATGAAACGTATAAAAAGATGCAGGAAGTGTTAAGCCCAATCGAGTGGAAGATTGCGCAGGCAATTGCAAAAGGGATGGACAACCGGGAGATTGCGGCGGAATATCATTATTCTTATGGTTATGTGAAAAATGTAATTACCCGTATATTTTCAAAACTTGAGGTGGAGAAAAGAAGAGATCTGCGGAAAATGTTTGAAGGATAGGGGATGTTCGGTTGTGTTTTACATAGAAAAAGGCTATAATAGAGGAAATATATAACCACGCAGGAGGAATGCAAAATGAAAATTTTTGACACAGTAAACAAAGCAGAAGTAGAAGTAAATGGAACAGACGGACTGGTTCAGCTTATGAAAGACGGCCGTCAGGTAGATCTTTATCTGAAAGAGAAGAAATCTGATGAAGACGGATACATGAGCTGGGATGTAGAACACTGGTCAAGTGTAGATGGTAAAAGATTTATCCGCTGCTATTCATTAGAGGGACGTGTATTAAGTGAGTCTACAGGACATAATATCTATGATCTGGCAAATGATTTCAAACCGGAAGAGGCTGCAAAAGTAGAACTGAGCTAGACTGTTTTAAAGCGTTTGAAAAGAATCTAAAAAAATAATAAATACTGTTGACAAACAGAAAAAGGAGTGCTACATTAATAGTCGAAAGATGTTAGCACTCCTTTTTAATGAGTGCTAACAAAGAAAAATCCGAAAGGAGGAGAGCTGATGTTAGAAGAACATGGACTGAGTGATCGTAAGCTTAAGATTTTACATGCGATTATACAGACTTATCTAGAGAGTGGCGAGCCGGTCGGATCGAGAACCATTTCCAAATATACGGATTTGAATTTAAGTTCAGCAACGATCCGTAATGAGATGGCGGATCTGGAAGAACTTGGTTATATCATACAGCCACATACATCAGCAGGTCGTATTCCTTCGGATAAAGGCTACAGATTATATGTAGATATGCTGATGCAGGAGAAGGAGCAGGAACTGAATGATATGCAGGATCAGATGCTTCAGAAAGCAGATAAGATGGATCAGCTTCTGAAACAGGCAGCCAAAGTTTTAGCGAACAATACGAATTACGCAACGATGGTTTCCACTCCGATGAACAATTCCAATAAGATCAAGTTCCTCCAGTTGTCTATGGTGGATGAAGAACAGGTGATCGCGGTAATTGTTCTCGGCGGCAATGTGATTAAGAACAAGCTCATTCATCTGGAAGAACCGCTCAGCAATGAGAACCTGCTGAAGCTGAATATGCTTTTGAATACAACACTCAATGGTATGTCCATTGAGGAGATCAATTTAGGACTGATCGCAAGACTCAAAGAGCAGGCAGGTATTCACAGCGTGGTGATTGGCAACGTACTGGATGCAGTCGCAGATACGATACAGGTCGATGAAGATATGCAGATCTATACAAGTGGTGCGACGAACATTTTCAAATATCCGGAGCTCAGCGATAAGCAGAGCGCTCAGGATATCATCAGTGCATTTGAAGAAAAACAACAGCTTACAGAGCTTGTAACCCAGACACTTTCTCATGAAGAGAATACAGGAATCCAGGTTTATATCGGTGATGAAGCACCGGTACAGAACATGAAGGACTGCAGTGTCGTGACCGCAACCTATGAATTAGGCGAGGGCATGAAGGGAACGATAGGCATTATCGGACCGAAGCGGATGGATTATGAGCATGTTTTAAAATCTATGAAGCGTCTCCAGACAGAACTGGATCAGATGTTTCATAAGAATGAATAAGAAAGGTGGAAGTACCCTTGGAAGATAACAAAGAAAAGAGCCAGGAAGAGATGGTAAAGGAAGCTGTGGAGGAAGCAAAGAAGACAGCTGAAGCCACTAAAGAAGAGGCAGCCGAAGACGAAGCGAAGGAAGCAGAGACAGAGGACAGCAAAGAATCCGATACAGAAGAGAAGAAATCCGGCAAGAAGTTATTTGGAAAGAAGGATAAAAAAGATAAAAAAGACGAGAAGATTGAGGAACTGACTGACAGACTCACTCGTCAGATGGCAGAGTTTGATAACTTCCGCAAACGTACAGAGAAGGAGAAATCCCAAATGTACGAAGTTGGTGCGAAAGATATCATAGAGAAGATTCTTCCGGTTGTAGACAATTTCGAAAGAGGTCTGGATGCAGTGAAGGAAGAAGACAAAGAGGATCCATTTATCCAGGGAATGGAGAAGGTTTACAAACAACTGATGACAACACTGGAAGGAATCGAGGTGAAACCTATCGAAGCGGTAGGTCAGGAATTTGACCCGAATCTTCACAATGCGGTTATGCATGTGGAAGATGAGAATCTCGGTGAGAATATCATTGCCGAAGAATTCCAAAAAGGTTATATGTATCGTGACTCTGTAGTGAGACACAGTATGGTAAAAGTAGCAAATTAGAATTTATTTAGAAATAGAACAGGAGGACAATTATTATGGGTAAAATCATTGGTATTGACTTAGGTACAACAAACAGCTGTGTAGCCGTAATGGAAGGTGGACAGCCAACAGTTATCGCTAACACAGAAGGTGCAAGAACTACACCGTCAGTAGTAGCATTTACAAAAACAGGAGAGCGTCTTGTAGGTGAACCTGCAAAACGTCAGGCAGTTACAAACGCAGAGAGAACAATCTCTTCTATCAAGAGAGAGATGGGATCTGATTATAAAGTAACTGTAGATGAGAAGAAATATTCTCCGCAGGAGATTTCAGCAATGATCCTTCAGAAATTAAAAGCAGATGCGGAAGGATATCTTGGAGAAAAAGTAACAGAAGCTGTTATCACAGTACCTGCTTACTTCAACGATGCTCAGCGTCAGGCTACAAAAGATGCCGGTAAGATCGCAGGACTTGATGTAAAACGTATCATCAACGAGCCTACGGCAGCAGCACTTGCTTACGGACTTGACAATGAGAATGAACAGAAGATTATGGTATATGACCTTGGTGGTGGTACATTCGATGTATCCGTAATCGAGATTGGTGATGGTGTTATCGAGGTATTATCTACAGCAGGTAACAACAGACTTGGTGGAGATGACTTTGACCAGAAGATTACAGATTACATGATCGCCGAATTCAAGAAACAGGAAGGTGTAGACTTATCTACAGATAAGATGGCACTGCAGAGATTAAAAGAAGCAGCTGAGAAAGCGAAGAAAGAACTTTCTTCTGCAACAACCACAAATATCAACCTGCCATTCATTACAGCTACAGCAGAGGGACCGAAACATTTTGATATGAACCTCACAAGAGCTAAATTTGATGAACTGACACACGACCTTGTGATGAAGACATCTGAGCCGGTTCAGAGAGCATTATCTGATGCTGGTATCACAGCTTCTGAGCTTGGTCAGGTACTGCTGGTTGGTGGATCTACACGTATCCCGGCTGTACAGGAAGAAGTAAAACGTCTGACAGGTAAAGAGCCTAGCAAATCTCTGAACCCAGATGAGTGTGTAGCACTTGGTGCTTCTGTTCAGGGTGGTAAACTTGCAGGAGATACAGGCGCAGGCGATATCCTCCTTCTGGATGTAACTCCATTGTCACTGTCTATCGAGACAATGGGTGGTGTAGCTACAAGACTGATCGAGAGAAATACAACAATCCCGACAAAGAAGAGCCAGATCTTCTCTACAGCAGCAGATAACCAGACAGCCGTTGATATCAATGTTGTACAGGGTGAGAGACAGTTTGCTAAAGACAACAAGTCCCTCGGACAGTTCAGACTGGATGGAATCGCACCGGCTCCGCGTGGAGTACCGCAGATCGAAGTTACATTCGATATCGATGCAAATGGTATCGTAAATGTATCTGCAAAAGATCTTGGAACAGGAAAAGAGCAGCATATCACAATCACAGCAGGATCTAACATGTCTGATGAAGATATTGATAAAGCTGTAAAAGAAGCTGCTGCATTTGAAGCACAGGATAAGAAACGTAAAGAAGGAATCGATACAAAGAACGAAGCAGATGCATTCGTATTCCAGACAGAGAAAGCATTGTCTGAAGCTGGAGACAAACTGGATGCAGCTGACAAAGCAGCAGTAGAAGCTGACTGCAAAGCACTGAAAGATCTGCTTGAGAAGGCAAATACAGAAGAGATGACAGATGCTCAGATCGCTGAGATTAAAGCAGCAAAAGAAAAACTGACAGAGAGTGCTCAGAAACTCTTCACAAAGATGTATGAGCAGGCAGGAGCTGCAGCTGGCGCACAGGGAGCTGATCCGAACATGGGAACAGGTGCACAGGGAGCAGGTCCGGCACCGGAAGGATTCCAGGGAGACGACGTAGTAGACGGAGATTATAAAGAAGTATAAGACCTGGTAAGATAGGTTGTTCTGTGTGTCTGGTGTAAGCCGGGCACACAGAACTTCTTTCTGTTTCACAGTATCCGTAAGAAGCTGTCAGTGGCAGGCGCTTACAGGTACAGGAAAGGCAGATTAGATTTACAGTGGAAAGGGATAAGAGATGGCAGAATCAAAGAGAGATTATTATGAAGTGCTTGGCGTAAGCAGAGATGCAGATGAAGCCACAATTAAAAAAGCATACAGAAAAGTCGCTAAAAAATACCATCCTGATATGAATCCTGGTGATGCAGAGGCGGAAAAGAAATTCAAAGAAGCATCGGAAGCCTATGCGGTACTGAGCGATGCGGACAAACGTCGTCAGTACGACCAGTACGGTCATGCAGCCTTTGAAGGTGGCGCAGGCGGAGCCGGTGGATTCGGCGGATTTGATTTTAACGGCGCAGATTTCAGTGACATTTTCGGAGATATGTTTGGTGATCTGTTTGGAGGCGGCCGAAGAGGCGGTCGTGCCAGTCAGGGACCTATGAAAGGTGCAAACATCCGCAAGAGTGTCAGAATTACATTTGAAGAAGCAGTGTTTGGCTGTGAAAAAGAGTTGGATGTTGTATTAAAAGATTCATGTCCGAAATGTAATGGAACAGGTGCAAAACCGGGAACATCCCCGGAGACATGTTCAAAATGTGGAGGAAAAGGTCAGGTTGTTTATACACAGCAGTCCTTCTTCGGAACAGTACAGAATGTACAGACCTGTCCGGACTGTCACGGAACCGGTAAAATCATCCGTGAGAAGTGTTCAGGCTGCGGTGGAACCGGTTATGTTTCCAACAGAAAGAAAATATCTGTATCCATTCCGGCAGGTATTGACAATGGACAGAGTGTAAGAATCCGTGAAAAAGGAGAACCGGGCGTGAACGGCGGACCAAGAGGAGATCTTCTGGTAGAAGTGGTTGTATCCAGACATCCGATCTTCCAGCGGCAGGATATGCATATTTTTTCTACGGTACCGATTTCATTCGCACAGGCAGCACTTGGTGCAGATGTGAAGATCAAGACCGTAGACGGAGATGTGATCTACACTGTAAAACCGGGAACCAAGACCGGTACAAAAGTACGTCTCAAAGGCAAGGGAGTTCCTTCTATCCGAAGTGCAAGCATCCGTGGCGATCATTATGTAACACTGGTGATCCAGACACCGGAACATTTAAGTGCAGAAGCGAAAGAAGCACTCCGCAAGTTCGATGAGCTTTCCGGCAATACTTTGCATACACCGGAATCATCCGAACCAAAGGATTCTGCAAAAGGCGGAAAGAAGAAAAAAGGCTTTATGGATAAAGTGAAAGAAGCTTTTGAGGATTAGAAGAGATTTATTAGCCATAGATGAATAATGAACAGAAAGAGAATGTGAATCGGATATAGAGATATATCGATGCATATTCTCTTTCTGTTTTTTTAAAATTGCTTATTTCTTAACAGGGAATGATTCGGTATGTAAGCGGTGGACGGAACAAGACTTATCCGTTATAATAAAAGATACGGATTTGGAAACGGAAAGGAGAAAAATCATGCATAGTTTTGAACAATATATGCCAACGAAGATTGTGTTTGGCAAAGAGGCAGAGCTGAAAGCAGGAACACTTGCAAAGGAATGGCAGGCAAAGAAAGTTCTGCTTGTTTATGGTGGTGGAAGTGTCGTTCGAAGTGGGCTGCTTGGACGAGTTGAAGCGGTTTTAAAAGCAGAAGGAATCGAAGTGGAAGAACTTGGAGGCGTGAAGCCGAATCCAAGAATGTCCCTTGCAAAAGAAGGCGTGAAAAAGGCAATCAATTCTGGCGCTGATCTGGTTATGGCAGTTGGTGGAGGAAGCTGTATTGATACTGCTAAAGCAATTGCAATCGCAGCAGCAAAACCGGGAACAGATCTGGAAGAATTCTGGAGTGGTAAAATTCCAATTGAGAAGGCACTTCCGGTTGGAGTTGTACTTACGATTGCGGCAGCAGGAAGTGAGATGAGTGATTCTGCTGTATTGACAAATGAGGAGACCGGAAAGAAAGCAGGTGCACACAGTGATCTTGTGCGTCCGAAGTTTGCAATGATGAATCCGGAACTGATGTATACGTTGCCGAAGTATCAGCTTACATGTGGAATTGTAGATATTATGATGCATACAATGGAGCGTTATTTCACACCGGTAGATGGTAATGAACTGACAGATGAGATTGCAGAAGGTGTTCTCCGCACAGTGATCCGCAATGGATTAAAAGCATATGAAGACCAGCAGAATTATGATGCATTAAGTGAAATCATGTGGTGCGGAAGCATTTCGCATAATAATATGACAGGACTTGGAAGACCAAAAGATTTTGCATGTCACAAGCTGGGGCATGAGATCGGTGGCATGTTTGATGAAGCACACGGAGCAACACTTTCCGCAGTATGGGGAAGCTGGGCACGGTATGTTTACCAGATTGACATCCCAAGATTTGCACATTTCGGAAGAAAAGTCTGGGGGATTGAAGAAGTGGATGATATAAAGGCTGCACTGGCAGCGATTGAAGAGACAGAGAAGTTCTTTGAACGAATCGAGATGCCAGTATGTATTGGACAGATGAAGACCGGCGTACTGGAAGATGATGTTCTTATGCAGATGGCAGACAGTGCGACAAAAGGAGATACTGTAGAACTTGGAAGCTTTAAGAAACTGAAGAAGCAGGATATGTACGAAATCTACAAAGCAGCAAATCATGAATAAGACGAAGAACTTAAATATCGACTGGAAACTTTTTTATAAGAGCGTATTTGCACTGGTAATCCCGATGGCATTACAGAATCTGATTAATGTCGGTGTGACGGCAACGGATGTGATCATGCTTGGAAAAGTCGGAGAAAAGGTACTGTCAGGAGCATCACTTGCCGGACAGGTGCAGTTTATTATGACACTGATTTTCTATGGTACGACATCCGGAGCAACGGTGCTGACCGCACAGTATTGGGGAAAGAAAGACACAAGAACGATAGAAAAGATACTTGGTATCGGGCTTCGTACCGGGCTGACAACGGCGGTTGTATTTGCAGTGGCGGCACTTGGCATACCGGGGCTGCTGATGCGGATCTATACTTCTGATCCGGTTGTCATAGCAGAAGGTGTGAAATATTTAAGAATCGTGGCACTTTCTTACATATTTATGGCAGTAACACAGGTATATCTGAATATTATCCGCAGTATGGAGAAGGTTGTCATAGCAACATTTATCTATGCAGTGTCGCTGGGTCTGAATATTATTATCAATGCTGTGTTAATCTTTGGGATGTTTGGATTTCCGAAACTAGGCATTGCGGGTGCGGCAATCGGAACATTGTGTGCAAGAGGTGCCGAGACGATTATGGTACTGTTCTATGCATTCTTGAAAAATAAAATCGTACGGATCCGGTTGCAGGATATGCTGCACATTGATCCTGTTTTATGGAAAGACTTTCTTGTTTATGCACTTCCGGTTGTATTAAACGAATTAATGTGGGGACTTGGAAGCTCTGCGAATACGGCAGTGATCGGTCATCTTGGAAGCGCGGCAGTTGCGGCTAATTCTGTGGCACAGGTGGCAAGACAGCTTGCAACGGTTGTAGCTTTTGGTATTTCAAATGCAGCGGCTATTTATCTAGGCAAGACAATTGGTGAGAAGAAGATGGAACATGCGAAAGCGTATGCAGTCCGCTTTATCTGGTTGAGCCTGTTGCTCGGAGGACTTGGAGGACTTCTGATCCTGCTGGCGGCACCGCTTGCAAGAGCGAATTTGGCACTTACGGCACAGGCGGGAAGTTATTTAAGCTTTATGTTTTTTGTCATGTCGTATTTTACTGTGGCGCAGGCATTTAATACGACAATGGTGATCGGAATTTTCCGGTCAGGAGGAGATACCAAATTCGGAATGATCATGGATGTATCAACGATGTGGGGCTGCTCAATCTTATTGGGAGCGGCAGCAGCATTTATCTTCCATGCCGGTGTTCCGGTTGTTTATATGATATTGATGAGCGATGAATTGATCAAGATACCGATTACGATTAAGCGGTATTTAAGCTATAAGTGGTTGAAAGATGTCACAAGAGAAAGAGAAGAATTGGAAGGAGAAGTAGTATGATAGTTTTAGACAGTGAACAGATTGATAAGCTGATCGACAGAAATGAGATGATGGATCAGATTGAAGAAGCCTATAAGATTTTTAAAGCAGGTGATTATTATATGCCGCCGCGTCCGTGTGTAGAAGATGCGAACAAGACAATGATGTATATGCCATGTTATACGAAGGAAGTTATTGGAACAAAAATTTTAAGTATTTTTCCAGATAACGCAGAACTTGGTTTGCCATCTATCGATGGAATCATGTATCTGAATGATTATAAGACAGGGAAACCGCTGGCAGTAATGGACGGCCAGAGGGTAACTGCATGGAGAACAGGAGCAGTCGGAGGTGTCGGCATCCGGCATTTATCCAGAAAAGACTGTCATACAGTCGGAATCGCAGGAGCCGGTGTACAGGGATTCTATCAGGCGTTGTATGCATGTGCGGCAAGACCGATTGATACGGTTTATGTGTATAATCACAGTGACAGAGATCTGACAGATTATCTGGCAAGACTGGAAAAAGCTATTGATAACCCGGATGTAAAGGTAGTACAATGTAAGACAGTGGAGGAGATGGTTAAAAACAGTGAGATCATTTGTACAACAACACCTTCCACGCAGCCGGTATTACCGGATGACAAGGATTTGTTAGAAGGAAAATGTATCATTGCAATCGGTTCTTACACGCCTGAGATGCGTGAGATTCCGGATGCGATCTGGGATTTGACAAATGAAGTCTACATTGAGCTCCCATATGCATGCGAAGAGAGTGGAGACTTAAGTCAGCCGATAAAAGATGGACGTCTGAAAGAAGAGCAGACAATTTTAATGAGTGATTATCTGGCAGGGAATCCGCAGGAAATTACCGACCCAAAAAAGACCACCTATTTTAAATCCGTAGGTATGGGACTTTTTGATGTGTGTATTGCACAGAAAATATTAGAAAAAGCAAAGGAGAACTAATTATGAAAGTAGTAGCAACAGAAAAAGCACCAAAAGCATTAGGACCTTATTCACAGGGATATGTTCATGGAGGAATGTTTTACTCTGCAGGTCAGATTCCAATCAATCCGGCTGTAGATACAGTAGAAGCGGAGACAATCGAAGAGCAGACAGAACAGGTATGCAAGAACCTGGCAGCAGTTCTGGAAGCAGCAGGAACATCTTTTGACAAAGTAGTTAAGACAACATGCTTCCTTGCAGATATGAATGATTTCGCAGCATTTAACGAAGTATATGCAAAATATTTTACATCTAAACCGGCAAGAAGCTGTGTTGCTGTAAAGACACTTCCGAAGAATGTCAAATGCGAAGTAGAACTGATCGCAGCAGTAGAAGAATAAGAAAGAGCTGTTTCACAGAGCAGTGAAATAAAAAGTATCAAGAAAAGAGGACAGTTAGAATGGCAGAAGAACAAAATGGATGTAAGCCGTCAGATTGTGCCGGATGCGCACATGCAGATTCCTGCGGAAGCAAACCGCAGAGTCTTTTGAAACCGGCAAATCCACATTCACATGTGAATAAAGTAATTGCAGTTGTAAGTGGAAAAGGCGGAGTTGGTAAATCTATGGTAACAGCATCCCTTGCGCGTATTATGAGAGAGCAGGGATTTAATGTAGGAATCATGGATGCTGATATTACAGGTCCGTCCATCCCGAAGATGTATGGAATCCACAAACAGGCAATGGGAACAGAAGAAGGTATCATTCCGGAAGAAGCAAAAGACGGAACAAAGATCATGTCTGTTAACTTGCTTTTGCCGAATGAATCTGATCCGGTTATATGGAGAGGTCCGGTCATTGCAAATGTTGTAACACAGTTCTGGACAGATGTTATGTGGGGAGAACTGGATTATCTCTTTGTAGATATGCCACCGGGAACCGGTGACGTTCCGCTTACAGTATTCCAGTCACTGCCGGTTGATGGAATCGTGATTGTAACATCTCCACAGGATCTGGTACAGATGATCGTGAAGAAAGCATACAATATGGCATGTCAGATGGATATTCCGGTGCTTGGAATTGTAGAAAATTACAGTTATCTTGTCTGTCCGGACTGCGGAAAGAAGATTTCTGTATTTGGTGAGAGCCATGTAGATGAGACGGCAAAAGAACTGGATATTCCGGTAATTGGAAAGATGCCGATCGATGCAGGACTGGCAGAAGCAGTGGAAGAAGAGCGTTTCTACGAGATCAGCAATGATTATTTGACCGATGCTGTAAATAAATTGTAAATGTCAAAGAGGAGAACAACCATGGAAGTAATTAAAGAACTGCCGGAGGTTTTTGAAGAATTTGCAGAACAGAGAAAGAACTCTTTCCTTGCAGTAAAACAGTTAAAAGATCAGGGAATACCGGTAGTAGGATCTTATTGTACTTATTTTCCGCAGGAGATTGCAATGGCAATGGGAGCTGCAACAGTCAGTCTTTGTTCTACATCGGATGAGACAATTGCAGAAGCGGAAAAGGATCTTCCAAAGAACTTATGTCCGCTGATCAAATCCAGCTACGGATTTGCGAAGACAGACAAATGTCCGTTTTTTTATTTTTCCGATGTTGTAGTCGGAGAGACAACCTGTGACGGAAAGAAGAAGATGTACGAATTAATGTCCGAGTTTAAGGATACATTCGTAATGGAGCTTCCTAATTCGCAGAGTGAAAATTCTTTAAAACTCTGGAAGAAAGAGATCATCCGTTTCAAAGAATATCTGGAGAAAAAGTTTGATGTAGAGATTACAGAAGAACAGATCAGAGAAGCAGTTAAAGTAAATAATGAAGCGAGAAGATCTTTGAAGAAGCTTTATGAGGTTATGCGCCATGATCCGGCGCCGATTTCTGGCTATGATTTATTCAAAGTTTTATACGGAAGTACATTTAAATTTGATCGCAAACAGATTCCTGATGAGGTAAATGCACTTGTAGATAAGATTGAGAAAGAGTATGCCGAAGGTAAAATGCAGGAGAAGAAACCGCGAATTCTGATCACAGGATGTCCGATCGGAGGAGCAACGGAGAAGGTCATCCGTGCAGTGGAAGATAACGGCGGAATCGTTGTTACATATGAGAACTGTTCCGGTGCAAAATCCATTGACAAGCTGGTAGACGAGAACAATCCGGATGTGTATGATGCAATTGCAAGAAGATATCTGAATATCGGATGTTCGGTTATGACTCCGAACCCGAACCGTTTTGAGCTGTTAGGCAGACTGATTGACGAATATCAGGTGGACGGTGTTGTAGAGATGACTTTGCAGGCATGTCATACATACAATGTCGAGACATTATCTGTACGCAAATTTGTAAATGAAGAGAAGCATATTCCGTATATCAATGTTGAGACAGATTATTCGCAAGCAGATATTGGACAGCTTAATACAAGAATTACTGCATTTATTGAGATGCTGTAAGATAGAAATATCGGAAGAGAGCCTCTGGGTTTTGAACATCAAAATCCGGGGGCAATTTTAGCTATTATAAGATGTTCGTCTGGCAGTTATGATAAAGTATATTATGAAAATATGAAGCATGACCGTATTGGGGTTCGATGTTCAAAAGGAGGGATGAGAATGGCAGACTATGAAGTACATCACGAAATTGTCGCGAGCAATCAGGATGTGGATGTCCGGTTTTATCTGTCAGTGGATCAAGGAAGTTATGTCGCACCGCACTGGCATAACAGTCTGGAGATCATCTATATGCTGGAAGGCAGCATGCATGTAAAGATGGAAGATAGAGAAAAAGAAGTACAGGCAGGTGATATCTGTCTGCTCAATTCCAGAGAGATTCATTCTTTCAGGAGTACGAAGAATAAATCGCTTGTTCTGCAGGTGCCGGAAATTTTTCTGGAAAAATATATACCGGATTATGCTCAGATGCGTTTTCATATAGATCCCAACCCAAAACGCCAGACAGAGATTACGAAACTGGAATGGCTGAAAAAGGTATGCTATGACATGTATGTGATCTATGAAGTTCGCCCGGAAGGATACCTTTTGAAGTTTAACAGCCTTCTTTATGATCTTATGTATATGTTTTTACATTCTTATTCAGAAAAACTGGTAGAAAAAGAGATCAGCAAAGCAAGAAAGAACAGAGAACAATTGAAGAAGATCATGCGGTATCTGGATGAAAATCACAGCAGACAGGTAACGGTGCAGGAGACAGCCGGACAGTTTGGATACAACCCGGATTATCTGTCCAGAATGTTGAAGAAACAGATTGGACTGACTGCAATGGAATATCTGTATGAAGTGCGAATGAACCATATTCATAGAGATCTGCTAAATACAGATGATTATGTAAATGAGATTTTTCAGCGTCATGGCTGTACGAATTATAAAGTTGCCATGCGTTGGTTTAAAGAGCGATACAAATGTACACCGACACAGGCAAGAAAGGAGAAAAATAATCAGATAGAAATTATCGTTAATACAGAAAAAGATAAAATAATATAAAAAATGTCGGAAATACACCTATAGTAAGTGGATTTTGCGCCTAATCTACCAGAAAAATATCTGATAGAATATGTTAAGAAAAAACAAAGGAGAAGAGATACTATGGAAACGACAAAGATTAGTGTAAAAGAACGTTTTGCCTATGGGTGTGGAGATCTTGGATGTAATATCATTTATTCAGCAATGTCATCCTTCTTATTATTCTACTACACCGACTATGTAAAAGTAAGCGCATTGACAATTGGAACGATCATGCTGATCTCCAGATTATTTGACGGAGTTACAGACCTGATCATGGGGGTAATTGTAGACCGTACAAAATCAAGATTTGGGAAATGCCGTCCATGGATTTTAAGAATGGCAATTCCATTTGCCATCGCAGCCGTGCTTCTTTTTTCGGTTCCGTCCGGACTTGGAAACAGTGCAAAAATGGTATATATATTTATTACTTATAACCTGGTTTCATCTGTTGTATATACAGCGATCAACGTACCGTATTCAACACTGAATGCTCTGATCACACAGGATCAGTACGAAAGATCCGTACTCAGCATCTTTCGTATGACACTGGCAACAACAGGAACTTTAATTATCACCAACCTGACACTTCCACTTGTGGAATTCTTTGGAGATAATGCATCCGCATGGACGAAAACTTTTGCAGTATTTGGTGTTTTATCAATTGTTATTTTCCTTATCACATTTACAGGAACAAAAGAGCGAGTAAAACCATCTGTACAGAGCAAGCAGGAAAAGGTTCCGTTTGTAAAAGGAATCCGTCTGTTGTTCTGTAATAAATACTGGCTGATGATCACACTGACACTGGTATGTATATTTATTCAATATTCTTTAAATGGTGGAGCAGCAGTTTACTATGCAAAGGTTATTTTGCATAATGCAAAACTTGTTGGACCGATGAATCTGGTGGCAAGTGTCGTTCAGATCGTTGCAATGTTCTTCACTGCATTTATCATTAAAAGAATCGGTAAAAGAAATATGCTTATTATCGGAGCAATCGTATACGGACTTGGATTCGGTATGTTCCAGTTTGTAGGCACAAGCTACATCGGAATTATGATCGCATCCGGATTAAAAGGAATCGGAAATGCAGGTATTTCTTCCTGTATGTTTGCAATTGTATCTGACACGATTGAATACGGAGAGTGGAAGACAGGTTATCGTACAGAGGGACTGATCAACAGTGCTTCAAGCTTCGGTTTTAAAGTAGGAAACGGGCTTGGATCTGCAATGCTCGGATGGATCCTTGCACTTGGTAATTATGCAGAAAATGCAGCTGTTCAGAGCGCTTCTTCTGTAATGGCGATCAAGGCATTGTTTATCTATATTCCAGTAGCAGTTGCAGTACTTCAGATCGTGATTATGATGTTCTACAAACTGGATAAAGAATATGATGGAATCGTAGAAGATCTGAAGCAGGGAAAGACAGCCGTCGCAAAATAGAAGAAATCAGAAATTAAAAGCGAGCACGAAATAGCAGGAGGAATAGAAATGAAATTTACAGAAGGATATTGGGAAAAAAGCGAACGTGCCAATGCTTCTCATGCAATGCAGGCATTTATCGTTGAAGAAATTCCAAATGGTATGCAGATTGTTGCACCGTTTCATATCATTACGGACCGTTCCGGAGCTTTGGATGTTGGAACGATTACAATCGAATTTACAGCAATCCGCAAGGATGTGATCAGTGTCAGAAGCTGGCATTTTGAAGGCTATCAGAGAAAAGAACCGAGATTTGAACTCAACAAGGATATGCAGGATGTGGACGTAGAGGTCACAGACGAAAAAGCGATTATGACTGCCGGAAGAATGCAGGTATGCGTAGACCGTAAGGATTTTAAAATCGAATATAAAGCAGACGGAAAAGTACTGACAACCTGTGGATTCAGAAATATCGGATATATGCAGTATGACAGAAGCAATTCGACAAAATTCCCGGAAAGTAACTATATGTATTCAGATTATACACCGTATATGAATACAGAGCTTTCTCTGGCACCGGGAGAGTGCGTATATGGAATGGGAGAACGCTTCACTTCCTTTGTGAAAAACGGACAGGTTGTAGACTGCTGGAATGAAGACGGAGGTACTGCTTCCCAGATTTCTTACAAAAATATTCCGTTTTATATGACAAATAAGAATTATGGAATTTTGGTAGACCATACAGATAACGTATCCTTTGAAGTGGCAAGTGAGAAAGTAGAATATGTGGGATTTTCCGTAAAAGGCGAAGAGCTTCGATTTGATCTAATCTACGGAGACACAATGAAAGATGTGATCCGTACTTATACAGATCTGACCGGCAAACCGGCACTTGCACCGGGATGGTCATTCGGACTGTGGCTGACAACTTCCTTTACAACCAATTATGATGAAGAGACAACAAGTACTTTCATCAACGGAATGGAAGAAAGAAATCTTCCGCTGGAAGTATTTCATTTTGACTGTTACTGGATGAAGGAATTCCACTGGTGTGATTTTGAGTGGGATGATCGTGTATTCCCGGACGTAAAAGGAATGTTGAAACGTTACAAAGAAAAGGGACTGAAAATCTGTGTATGGATCAACCCTTATATTGCACAGGGTACAGGATTTTTCCGTGAAGGACTGGAAAAAGGATATCTTCTAAAACGTGCAGATGGAAGAGGAATCAAGCAGGTAGACAACTGGCAGCCGGGAATGGGGCTTGTAGATTTCACAAACCCGGAGGCAACAAACTGGTATATTGCAAAATTAAAAACTCTGCTTGATATGGGCGTTGACTGCTTCAAGACAGATTTTGGCGAGCGTATACCTGTAGATGTAGAATATTTTGACGGCTCAGATCCGTGGTGCATGCATAATTACTATACACAGTTATACAACAAAGCAGTATTCGATCTTTTGACAAGAGAGCGTGGAGAAGGTGAAGCAGTCCTGTTTGCAAGAAGTGCAACTGTCGGTGGACAGCAGTTCCCGGTACACTGGGGCGGTGACTGTTCTGCATCTTATGCATCTATGGCAGAAAGTCTGCGTGGCGGATTATCCTTTACAATGTCCGGATTTTCATTCTGGAGTCACGATATCGGTGGATTTGAGCTGACCGCAAGCCCGGATGTTTATAAGAGATGGCTGCAGTTTGGTCTGTTATCTACACACAGCCGTTTACACGGTTCCAAGAGCTATCGTGTGCCGTGGCTGTTTGATGAAGAAGCGGTAGATGTATGCCGTAAATTTACAAAATTAAAAATAAGCCTAATGCCATATATTTACCAGATGGCAGTAAATTCCCATGAAACAGGTATTCCGGCTATGCGTTCCATGGTCATGGAATTTGAACAGGATCCGGCTGTCCGTTATCTGGATATGCAGTACATGTTAGGGGACAGTATTCTGGTAGCACCGGTATTCTCGGAGGATGGAGCAGTCGAGTATTACCTGCCGGAAGGAACATGGACACATCTGCTGAGTGGTGAAAGAAGAGTAGGTGGAAAATGGTATAAAGATACTTATGATTTCATGTCTCTTCCTGTATATGTAAGAGAAAATACATTGCTTGCAATCGGTGCAAATGAGAAAACAGCTGATTATGATTATGCAGATGGTGTGCAGATCCAGGTATATGAAGTACAGGATGGCAAAGAAGTACAGTGTCTTGTTCCGGATCAGAAAGGTCAGAATGCGCTGACAGTCACAGCATTACGTAAAAATGGAACACTTACACTGGAAAGTGCCGGAAAGGATCAGCATATGACATATCTCCTGAGAAATGTAGAAGAGGCGGGAGAGATTACAGGAGCAGCTTCTGTAGAAAAAACAGCAGACGGTCTTGTAATTACGCCAGAGAAAGCAAAGGTTATTGTAACATTTTAAACCGGAAAATTTGTCAGTAAACAGATAAATAATATAAGAAAACGAATGCAAAAAGAACGTTTGTCGGCGCTGCGGGTAAACGTTCTTTTTTGGCAAAAGATTGGATATAGAACATGGTTGAATTTGCGGAGTAAACGCGATAATCTATAAGATAGGCGATAAAAGATTTTTAGAATTGTCAAGTAAAGATTATGGAGTAAGAGATGGATAAGAACATGGAAGTGGCAGAGGAACAGGTGCATATCTCTGTCCGGAATCTGGTAGAATTTATTTTAAGAAGCGGAGATATTGATAACCGGGTGGCGGGAACGGACAAAGATGCCATGCTTCTTGGTGGCAAGATGCACCGGAAGATCCAGAGAAGAATGGGGGCAGATTACCATGCAGAAGTTTCACTTAAGATTGAGATTCCGTGTAATGGATTCACGCTGGTAATAGATGGACGTGCGGATGGAATTATCGAGAATGCATCCGATATAGTGATTGATGAGATCAAAGGAGTTATGCGGGATCTGGAGCAGATTGAGGAACCGGTTTCTGTTCATCTGGCGCAGGCAAAGTGTTATGCATACATTTATGCCACACAGAAGAATCTGGATGAGATCGGAGTGCAGATGACTTATTGCAATCTGGAGACAGAAGACATCCGGCGCTTTCAGAGTGTATATGCGTATGAAGATCTGAAAAGATGGTTTCTGGATGTAGCCGGACAATACGAAAAATGGGCAAGATACCAGGTGCGATGGAAGCAAAAGAGAAACGCTTCTATTAAGGAAATTGAATTTCCATTTGCTTACCGGGAAGGACAGAAGAACCTTGCGGCATCGGTTTACCGGACGATCGCAAGGAAGAAGAAACTCTTCATTCAGGCGCCGACAGGAGTCGGCAAGACAATGGCAACGGTGTTTCCGGCGGTGAAGGCAGTTGGAGAAGGACTGGGAGAGAAGATTTTCTATCTGACAGCAAAGACGATCACAAGAACGGTTGCATGGCAGGCATTTGATACGTTAAAGGAGCAGGCATTGCGGATGAAAGTGCTGGTGCTTACAGCGAAGGAGAAGACCTGTTTCTGCGAAGAGACTGTGTGCAATCCGGATGCATGTCCATATGCCAAAGGACATTTTGACCGGGTAAATGATGCAGTATATGAACTTCTGACAACTTCCGATGAGATGAGCAGAGAGATTCTGGAAGAGCAGGCGAAAAAATGGAATGTCTGTCCTTACGAGATGAGTCTGGATGTATCAAACTGGGTGGATGCGATTATCTGTGACTATAATTATGCATTTGATCCGAATGCACATCTGCGCCGCTTTTTTGGAGAAAGCAATTCGGGAGAGTATCTGTTTCTGATCGATGAAGCGCATAATCTGGTGGAGCGTGCAAGGACAATGTACAGCGCAGATCTATACAAAGAAGATGTTCTGGCAGTGAAGAGGAAAGTGAAGAATACCGCACCGAAGCTTGCAAAGAAGCTGGAAGAATGCAATAAGCAGTTCCTTGCATTAAAACGGGAATGTGAAGACTGCCAGATCCTGAACAGTGTGTCACACGTTTATCTGAAGTTACTGAACCTGGTAACAGAGATGGATCATTTTTTGGAAGACTGCAAAGATGAAACATTAAAGGAAGAAGTATTGGAGTTTTATTTTAAAGTGCGGATGTTTCTCTATATTCATGACCGGCTGGATGAGAATTACCTGATCTATTCGGAGATAACGGATGATGGGAGATTCCGAATCCATCTCTTCTGTGTGAATCCGGCAGCAAATCTTAAAGAATATCTGGATAAGGGGAATAGTACGATTTTTTTCTCAGCTACACTGCTTCCCATCCAGTACTATAAGAAACTTTTAAGTACAGGGAAAGAAGACTATGCAGTCTATGCAGAATCACCGTTTGATACGAAGAACCGGCTGCTTTTGATAGGAAATGATGTAAGTACCAAATACACAAAGCGTGGAGAAGACATGTACGAGCGCTACGCAAGATATATCCGGCAGACCGCTCTGGCGAAGCGTGGCAATTATATTGCATTTTTCCCTTCGTATCGTTTTATGGAAAATGTCTGTGATGCGTTTATGAAATTACCGGGAGAGCAGATACCGGCAGTTATGCAGGCGCCGTATATGTCAGAAGAAGAACGGGAGATTTTTCTGGAAAATTTTGAAGAAAATACAGAAGAAGGTCTGGTTGGTTTCTGCGTGATGGGTGGAATTTTCTCGGAAGGAATTGACCTGACAGCGGACCGCCTGATCGGTGTGCTGATTGCTGGACCGGGAATTCCACAGGTGTGCAGAGAGCGGGAACTTTTAAGAGCTTATTTTGACGGGCAGGGAATTTCAGGATATGACTATGCGTATCTCTATCCTGGGATGAATAAAGTCCTGCAGTCTGCGGGACGTGTGATCCGGACAGAGGAAGATGAAGGACTCATCCTGCTGTTAGATGATCGCTTTCTGGATTACAGATACAGAAAAGTCTTCCCACGTGAATGGAAAGACTTTCAAATCTGCAATCTGAACAGTGCTGCAGAAAATGTGAAAAATTTTTGGTCTGTGAGAGAAGCTTCGAAAACTTCCGGGATAAATCCTGAAATTATGAGAGAATCGTAAATTACGATAATTCTTTAAGTACCGGTAAATCTTTAAGTTCCGGGAATGGAATAACCGGTGGCTGTTCGGTGAGATGTTCTCCGATGTGCTTCTCCATCCAGACCATGTTGTACCAGCGGCCAAATTTATAACCGCATTTTTCAAACTCACCGACAAAACGATAGCCGAGATGTTCATGGAAATTGATGCTGTTGCGGGTTAAGTATTCGTCATCAATCTTCGGGCAGGCAATGCATGCATTCAGATTCAGAAAGCCCTGCTTTTTCAGAATGCTTTCCAGAACGGCATATAATTTCTTGCCCAGTCCCATCTTTCTGGCATCTTTCTTCACATAGATAGAAGTCTCAATTGCCCAGCCATAGGCAGCCCGCGGATGGAAAGCAGAAGCGTATGCATAACCTACGATACTGCCGTTATGAACAGCTTTGATATACGGATATTTTGTCAGCGTATTTCGGATGCGTTCACGAAATTCGTCTACAGAAGGAATCGTATATTCAAAAGTAATTGCGGTTTCCAGAATGTATGGTGCATAAATATCGAGAAGTTCTTTTGCATCATCTTCGGAAGCGGTTTCAATTTTGACGTCAGTTTCTTTGAGGTTTTCGTTCATAGTAGTTTCCATAGTGGCAGTTCTCCCGTTTCAGTTATTTTTCCGCATCGCGCAGAATCTGTTCCTGTACATCTGGGTTGAAATGATTTTCTTTCAACATCTCAATCTCATATTTGTACGGTGCGTAAGATTTCTTCTCCTTGACTTGTGAAGGGATATAAGGCGTCTCCAGTATCTTTGGGACATCAGCAAAATCCGGATGATGCACGATATAGGATAATGCATCAAAACCAATCTCGCCGAAGCCGATATTAGCATGGCGGTCTTTGGCAGCACCGCAGACATTTTTGCTGTCGTTAATATGAAAAACGGCAATACGTTCTTTCCCGATAATATGGTCAAATTTCTGTATTACACCGTCAAAATCATGTGCGATATCATAACCGCTGTCGTGCGTGTGACAGGTATCAAAACATACACTTAATTTTTCATTGTAAGTAACCCCATCGATAATACGTGCGAGCTCTTCAAAATTTCTGCCGATTTCAGATCCTTTTCCAGCCATTGTTTCCAGTGCGATCTGAAGATCCATGTCAGGTGTAAGTACTTCGTTTAATCCTTTGATAATCTGTGAAATACCGACATCTGTACCGGCACCGACATGAGCGCCCGGATGCAGGATCAGCACATGGCTTTTGCAGGCCCTCGTCCGTTCGATCTCTGTCTGTAGAAAATTGACAGCCAGTTCAAAAGTTTCCGGTTTTACGGAATTGCCAAGATTAATAATATATGGTGCATGAACAACGATCTGTTCAATGCCCTGTGCATGCATATATTCCCATGCAGCATCAATATTTAATTCGGAAATGTCTTTGCGGCGGGTATTCTGTGGTGCACCTGTATAGAACATAAATGTATTCGCTCCGTAGGAGACTGCTTCTTTCGCAGAACCTAAGAGCATTGCCTTGCCGGACATGCCGACATGTGAACCTAGTAACATAATCATACTCCTTTTGTTTTTATTTATATTTGAGGACCATTAAGCCATAAAACTACTCCTGCGCAAGCACATCGTGATTTTAGGCTTTTTGACCCTGGCATTAAATTCTTGATATCGTAACACAAATTGTATTTTTTTACAAGAAGAGAGAGGATTGAGGTTGTTGAGGGGATTGTCTTGTGTTAGAATACATATTATGTTCAGAAGTCTGTCTGGACGTAGATATATTAAAAAAGGAAGACTTCTGAAATGGCAAGGAAGAATGAGTAGGAGGAAAAACATGGATAAAATTATTAATCTTGTGGAACAGGAAATTGCCGCAGCCTTTGACAAGGCAGGATATGATTGTGCACTGGCAAAAGTAACGCTTTCCAACCGTCCGGATCTCTGTGAATATCAGTGTAACGGAGCAATGGCTGGAGCGAAGAAATATAAAAAAGCACCGTTTATGATCGCAGAGGATGTTCTTGCAAATTTAACAGATAAAACATATATTGGAGAGATCGAGGTTGTAAAACCAGGATTTATCAATATTAAGTTAAATGAAGATGCAGTTGCTGCATACTTAAATGACATGAAAAAAGATGAGAATCTTGGACTGGAACAGGCAAAGGAACCAAAGACGATCGTAATCGATTACGGCGGACCGAACGTAGCAAAACCGTTACATGTCGGACATCTTCGTTCTGCAGTTATCGGCGAGAGTGTGAAGCGTATCGCAAGAAAAGCAGGACATAAAGTATTAGGAGATATTCATCTCGGCGACTGGGGATACCAGATGGGACTGATTATCACAGAGCTTCGCAAGAGACAGCCGGATCTGCCATATTTTGATGATGCATTTGAAGGAGAGTATCCGGAAGAAGCACCATTTACCATCGGAGAACTGGAAGAGATTTATCCGACTGCAAGTGGTAAAGCCAAAGAAGATGATGCATACCGTGAAGAAGCATTGCATGCAACATATTTATTACAGAATGGTCATCGCGGATATACAGCAATCTGGAATCATATCATGCATATTTCTGTAGCTGACCTTAAGAAAAATTATGCGAATCTGAATGTAGAATTTGATCTCTGGAAGGGTGAGTCTGATGCACAGGCATACATCCCGGATATGATCGAGCGCCTGAAAAAAGAAGGATATGCCCACGTTGATGATGGAGCACTTGTTATCGATGTACAGGAAGAGTCAGATACAAAAGAGATTCCACCATGTATGATCCAGAAATCAGACGGCGCTTCTTTATATGGAACAACAGATCTTGCGACATTAGTACAGAGAACACAGGATTACCATCCGGATCAGGTTGTTTATGTAGTAGATAAACGTCAGGAACTGCACTTTGTACAGGTATTCCGCGCTGCCAAAAAGACTGGAATCGTACCGGAAGAGACAAAACTGTCATTCTTAGGTTTTGGAACGATGAATGGCAAAGACGGTAAACCGTTTAAGACAAGAGAAGGTGGCGTTATGCGTCTGGAGAATCTGATCGCAGAGATCGATGAAGAGATGTATAAGAAAATTACAGATAATCGTACAGTGTCAGAAGAAGAAGCAAAAGAGACAGCGAAGATTGTCGGACTTTCCGCGATCAAATACGGAGACCTGTCCAACCAGGCAGCCAAAGACTATGTATTCGATGTAGACCGTTTCACTTCCTTTGAAGGAAATACAGGACCGTACATTCTGTACACGATCGTGCGAATCAAGTCTATCCTGAACAAGTACAAAGAGCAGGGCGGTAATGTAGAAGATATTACACTTCTTCCGGCAACATCAGACAGTGAGAAAGCACTGATGTTGGAAGTCGCAAAATACAACGAAGTGCTGGAGAATGCATTTGAAGAACTGGCACCGCACAAGATCTGTGCATATATTTACGATCTTTCCAATGTATTTAACCGTTTCTATCACGGAACGAAGATTCTCGCAGAAGAAGACGCGAAGAAGAAAGAAAGCTACATCGCACTGCTGATCCTTACAAAAGAAGTACTGGAAGCATGCATTGACGTATTAGGATTTGAAGCACCGGAGAGAATGTAATTATCTGATATAGCCTCTGGCAGGATTGCAGAGATGCACAGAAGAATATGTCATGCGTTGCATGACGTGTATCTCGCAGCAAGAATGCCGAGGGCATTCTTGAATACACAAGTGAGGAAAAATATGGAGACAGAGAAATTATTTTACGAAGACAGTCATCTGAAGGAGTTTACAGCAAAAGTCATCTCCTGCGAACCATATAAAGAACAGTATAAGGTTGTATTAGATCGCACCGCCTTCTTCCCGGAAGGTGGCGGTCAGTATGCAGACACCGGAATGCTGGATGATGTACGTGTGCTGGATGTACATGAGAAGGAAGGCATCATCTATCATACGACAGAGAAGGCACTGGAAGCCGGGAAAACTGTAACCGGTAAGATCAACTGGGAAGAACGTTTTGAGAAGATGCAGCAGCATACCGGAGAACATATCGTATCCGGGCTGGTGCATGAAAGATTCGGTTATAACAATGTCGGATTTCATCTTGGAAGTGATTACTGCACGATGGATTTTGACGGAACACTGACAAAAGAGCAATTAAGAGAGATTGAGCTGGCAGCGAACCAGGCAGTCTGGAAGAACATAGACATTGTAGTGACCTATCCGTCCAAAGAAGAGCTGGCAAATATGGATTATCGGAGCAAGATCGAGATTGAAGGACAGGTAAGGATCGTAACGGTTCCGGGGTATGATGTATGTGCCTGCTGTGCTCCGCACGTAAAGAAGACCGGCGAGATCGGGATGCTCAAGCTGGTAAATATGGTAAATTATAAAGGCGGCGAACGTATCACAATGTTATGTGGCGTGCGTGCGCTGAAAGATTACGAAGCAAAAGATGCAAATGGAAAAGAGATCTCCGCACTGCTCTGTGCGAAGGAACTGGAGATTGCAGATGCAGTCCACCATATGAAGGAAGAGCAGACAGCATTAAAAAGCAAAGTGGCAGATCTGTCAGGAAAGCTTCTTGCTTACCGTGCAAAAGAGATTCCGGTGGACGTACCGATTGTGACAGTATTTGACGCCGATCTTTCAGGTAATGGACCGCGGGAGCTGATGAATCAGCTTCTGGAAAGAGGAGCGAAGATTGTTGCGGTATTTGCGGGAAATGATGCAGACGGTTATCGTTACGTCATCGGAAGCAGGGAGACGGATGTCCGTCCGATGAGTAAGAACCTTAATGCTTCCTTCCAGGGAAGAGGCGGCGGAAAACCGGAGATGACGCAGGGTTCCCTGAAAGGAAAAGAAGTCGAAATAAGAACATTTATACAGGCTGAAGCAGATGCATAAATTCTACGGCGGCTTTGGAGACTGGTACATGGCTGTTATAAGCCAGTGCCAGTTTTCTTTTTGGAAGTTCCTCTTTCATTTCCAGAAGAAAGAGATCTTCCGGCATTTTGGTCAGGCAGTAATCCGGGATAAATGCAATCCCAAGACCGATGCGGGCAAGGTCGATGAGCAGGTCGTTGCTGCTTAATTCCACTTCCGGAACAAGATCCAGTTGATGCTGCTGGAACAATGCATGCAGATATTCGCTGGTCGTGCTGTTCTTATCCAGCATGAGGATTGGATACTTCAGCAGTTCCTGATAGGACATTTTCCGGCCGCGCAGTTCCTTGAAAGTTTCATCTGCAATAAATACATCCTGAAATTCATGTATGGTTGTGGACGTGAACATAGAGTCCAGATGACTGTTCGGAAAATTCACTACAATCAGATCGACCTGCCCGCTCCGCAGAAGTTCTACACAGCGGATGGAAGTAGCATTGGTAACTTTGATGTGCGTCCCAGGAAAAGCCTTGTGAAACTGTTCCAGATAAGGAACGAGGAAATACCGGCAGATCGTATCGCTTGCGCCGATGCGGAGCTGACCGATTCCGGAGGAGGCTTCCAATAATTGCGATTCTCCGCGCACGATCAACTGTACGGCAGGCTCAATGTGGCGCAGGAGGATCTCCCCTTCCGGAGTGAGACGGACTTTTTTTGTACTGCGAATAAACAGCGTCTGATTCAGTTTCTTTTCCAGTGTCTTGATGGACTGACTGACTGCAGACTGGGAGATAAAAAGCTTACCGGCAGCTTCGGAGAAGCTTAAGGTAGTCGCTACATAATAAAAAACTTTGTACAACTCAAAATTAATATCTGTTTTGTTATTCATAGATTTTATAAGACCTCCTTATAAATATTGGAATTATTATAAGTGAAAAACAAGTGAATTACAAGAATGGATATGCTAGAATAAGAATAGAGTGTGAAAATACAGATTATTAGAAGAATCAGGTATCAGGCAGGAAGAATCGAAAAAATAAACGGAGAAAACAAGAAATATGAAACGAAATATGATATATACTGTATTAGCGGCAATGTCTATGTTTGCTCTGCTTATCATCATACTGGTGACAAGTATTCAAATTGCCATATACGGTGATTCGGAGTATCATTTTTATCAAAAAGAATATGAGAAATATACGGTCGCGAAAGCACTGGATATGAAAATATCTGATCTGATGGAAGTTACGGAACATATGATGGCATATCTGGATGGAAAGGAAGAAAAACTCTCTGTGGAAGTTCCGGTGGAGGGTAAAATGCAGGATTTCTTCAACAGACAGGACCGGGAACATATGGCAGATGTACAGGTACTCTTTCATAAAGGAAGAATCGTACGGAGATTTGCCACAGCAGTAGCAGCGTTTTTGCTTGCAGTATTATATGTATGTAAGAAATATCTGAAAATAAAAGATCGGCAGACAGAAGGGGTACAGGCAAAACAGTGGCGGTTACGTACAATCCTTTTTCGAGGATATACGACAGCACTTGGAATCTTTGCGGCAATCGTAGCAGTAATCGCCGCCGCATGTGTCAGAGATTTCTCGGCGACATTTACCTTATTTCACGAATTGATTTTTACAAATAAACTGTGGCTGTTTGATGAGGGGACGGATTATATGATCCGGATGCTGCCGGAAGGGTTCTTCTCGGACATGGCATTTCGGATCCTGCTTACATTTGGCGTGGCTGTGATCATATTGTGGGCTATGCTATTTATATGGAACTGTATGTGCAACCGGAAAAGGTCGTATATGGCTAAGAACAGATAAGTTGTAAAATAAGATATAGCCACACATATTACATAGATTATAAGATAGATTAATAAGATATACTAATAAAAATATTTATGTATATTAATTTTATTAATAAAATAAAATGTGTTACAATGTAACTAATGACTAGTAAAAGAGTACAAATGGAGGAAATTGTATGAGTAGTGTAAGACGAGTTTACGTGGAGAAAAAGCCTGAATTTGCAGTACAGGCAAAGGATCTTAAGCATGAGATCAAGAATTATCTTGGAATCCGTGATATCAAAGAAGTCCGGATTCTGATTCGTTATGACGTGGAGAATATTTCCGATGATACATTTGAAAAAGCATGCAACGGTATCTTTTCCGAACCACCGGTAGATATCTTATATCATAATGCATTCCCGGAGACAGAGAATGCAAAAGTATTTTCCGTAGAGTTCCTGCCGGGACAGTTCGACCAGAGAGCAGACTCTGCAGTACAGTGTATCCAGTTTATCAAAGAGGATGAGCAGCCGGTGATCAAGACAGCGACAACTTACGTGATCGTTGGAGCAGAGGGCGTGATCTCTGAGGAAGAGTTCGAGGCAGTAAAAGCACACTGCATCAACCCGGTAGATTCCAGAGAAGCACAGGAGCAGATCCCGGAGACACTCGTTACAAAATTCGAAGAGCCGGCAGATGTGAAGATCTTTGACGGATTCAAAGATATGGCAGAAGCCGAACTGAAAGAATTATATGCGTCCCTTGGACTTGCCATGACATTCAAGGATTTCCAGCATATTCAGAATTATTTCAAAAAGGAAGAGGACAGAGATCCATCCATGACAGAGATTCGTGTTCTGGACACCTATTGGTCCGATCACTGCCGTCATACAACATTCTCTACCGAGCTTACAGATGTGAAGTTCGAGGATGGAGATTATAAGGCACCACTGGAAGAGACATACAGACAGTATCTTGCAGACCACAGTGAGATTTTCAAAGGCAGAGAAGATAAATTCGTATGCCTGATGGATCTTGCGCTGATGGCAATGCGTAAACTGAAAAAAGAAGGCAAGCTTGAAGATCAGGAAGAATCTGACGAGATCAACGCATGCAGTATCGTAGTACCGATCAAAGTGGACGGAGTAGAAGAAGAGTGGCTCGTAAACTTTAAAAACGAGACACACAACCACCCGACAGAGATCGAGCCATTCGGTGGAGCTGCGACCTGCCTTGGAGGAGCTATCCGTGATCCACTGTCAGGACGTACTTATGTATATCAGGCAATGCGTGTAACCGGAGCAGCAGATCCGACCGTATCTGTCAAAGATACGATGAAAGGAAAGCTGCCGCAGAAGAAACTGGTTCGTGAAGCAGCACATGGATACAGCTCTTACGGAAACCAGATCGGACTTGCAACCGGAGCAGTCAAAGAGATCTATCATCCGAACTACGTTGCAAAACGTATGGAGATCGGAGCCGTTCTCGGAGCAGCACCGAGACGTGCCGTTATCCGTGAAACATCTGATCCGGGAGATATCATCATTCTCCTCGGCGGACGTACCGGACGTGACGGATGCGGTGGAGCAACCGGATCTTCCAAAGTACATACCGAAGAGTCCATCGAGACATGCGGTGCAGAAGTACAGAAAGGTAACGCACCGACAGAGCGTAAGATCCAGCGTATGTTCCGCAGAGAAGAAGTAAGTAAATTAATCAAGAAATGTAACGACTTCGGTGCAGGTGGTGTATCCGTTGCCATCGGAGAACTTGCAGACGGACTGCAGATCGATCTGGACAAAGTGCCGAAGAAATATGCCGGACTTGACGGAACAGAGATCGCTATTTCCGAGTCCCAGGAACGTATGGCTGTTGTCGTAGATCCAAAAGATGTCGATACATTTATGAACTATGCAGCAGAAGAAAACTTAGAGGCAACAAAGGTAGCTGTAGTAACAGAAGAGCCGAGACTGGTACTTTCCTGGAGAGGAAAAGAGATCGTCAACTTATCCCGTGCCTTCCTTGATACAAACGGAGCGCATCAGGAGACAACGGTTACTGTAGAGATCCCAAGCCGCAAAGATACGATTCTTACAAGAGAAGAAGTAAAAGATGTCAAAGCAAAATGGTTAGAGACATTAAAAGACCTGAACGTATGCTCGCAGAAAGGTCTTGTAGAGATGTTCGACGGTTCTATCGGAGCAGCTTCCGTATTCATGCCGCACGGTGGAAAATACCAGCTGACAGAGACACAGGCAATGGTTGCAAAACTTCCGGTACTGACAGGAGACTGCGATACTGTTACGATGATGAGTTACGGATTTGATCCATATCTGTCTACATGGAGCCCATATCACGGAGCTATTTACGCAGTGACAGAGTCTGTTGCGAAGATCGTGGCAGCAGGTGGAGATTACAGCAAGATCCGTTTCACATTCCAGGAGTATTTCCGCAGAATGACAGAAGATCCGACCAGATGGAGTCAGCCGTTCGCAGCACTGCTCGGTGCTTACAATGCACAGCTCGGATTCGGACTTCCATCTATCGGAGGAAAAGACAGTATGTCCGGAACATTTGAAGATATCGATGTACCGCCGACACTGGTTTCCTTCGCAGTAGATGTGGCAACAGAAAAAGACATCATCACACCGGAATTAAAAGCAGCAGGAAATAAACTCGTATGGATGCAGATTCCGACAGATGAATACGACGTACCGGAATATGCAAAAGTAATGGATGCTTACGGTAAATTCACAGACGACATCAGAAGCGGCAAGATCGTATCTGCTTACGCATTAGACAGACACGGAATCGTATCCGCAGTCAGCAAGATGGCATTCGGTAACCGTATGGGTGTTACCATCTGCGACAGCGTAGATGCAAAAGACCTGTTTGCACCGGCATTTGGTGATATTATCGCAGAAGTACCGGCAGATAAAGTAGACACACTGACAATCCCGTACACGGTGATCGGTGAAGTAAATGCAGATGCCGTATTCGCATACAAAGAGGTGAAACTGACAGAAGCAGATGCAGAAGCAGCATGGAAAGAGCCACTGGAGAAAGTATTCCCAACCAACTCCGGAGCAGAAGGACAGGAAGAAGCAGTGAAGAGTGATGTATACAAAGCATCCGATATCCACATCTGCACACACAAGATTGCACAGCCGACTGTATTTATCCCGGTATTCCCTGGAACAAACTGCGAGTTCGACAGCGCGAAAGCATTTGAGCGTGCAGGAGCGAAGACGATTGTCAAAGTCTTCCGCAACCAGAATGCAGCCGACATCGTAGATTCTGTAGATGTATTTGAAAAAGCAATCGCACAGTCCCAGATCATCATGTTCCCGGGTGGATTCAGTGCAGGAGATGAGCCGGACGGTTCCGCTAAATTCTTCGCAACTGCTTTCCAGAATGCGAAGATGAAAGAAGCAGTAGAGAAGCTGTTAAATGAAAGAGACGGACTGGTACTCGGTGTGTGCAACGGATTCCAGGCACTTGTCAAACTGGGACTGGTTCCGAACGGAGCAGTTACCGGACAGAATACAGATGCACCGACACTGACTTACAATACGATCGGACGTCATATCTCCAAGATGGTGTATACAAAAGTTGTATCCAACAAATCCCCATGGCTTGCACAGGCAGAGCTTGGCGGTGTATACACGAACCCGGCATCCCACGGAGAGGGACGATTCGTAGCAAATGAAGAGTGGCTTAAGAAACTCTTTGCAAACGGACAGGTAGCAACACAGTACTGTGATCCGGAAGGAAATGTTACGATGAATGAAGAATGGAATGTCAACGGTTCTTACTGCGCGATCGAAGGTATCACAAGTCCGGACGGACGTGTATTCGGTAAGATGGCACATTCCGAGAGACGTGACAGAAGTGTAGCTATGAATATTTACGGAGAACAGGATCTGAAGATCTTCGAATCCGGTGTTGCATACTTTAAATAAAAGTGAAACTTAGAGTGCAATCTGTTTCACTAAAAGCGAAAAAGAATCAACTAAAATGAAATAAAATCAATATTTTTGCAAGTAGTACAAATAAATGTTGCAAAAAATAGCAAAATTTGTAAAAAAAATACTTGCCATATGCACTCTTTTCCTTTACAATGATAAAGGACAAAGACGTCAGAGAAAAACGGGTGGATTTGTCCATCCGTTTTCTTTTTAAAAGGATGTTTTTTGAGACAGAAAGATTTAGGAGGTAACAAGGTTATGTCATATGTTGATGAAGTACTGGAAAGAGTAGTAGCTAAGAACCCTGCTGAACCAGAATTCCACCAGGCAGTAAAAGAAGTATTAGAATCATTGAGAGTGGTAGTTGAGGCGAATGAAGAGAAGTTCAGAAAAGACGCCTTACTGGAGAGACTTGTAGAACCAGAGAGACAGTTTAAGTTCCGCGTACCGTGGGTAGACGACAAAGGACAGGTACAGGTGAATACAGGATACCGTGTACAGTTCAACAGTGCGATCGGACCATACAAAGGAGGCTTACGTCTTCACCCATCTGTAAACCTTGGAATCATCAAGTTCCTCGGATTTGAGCAGATCTTCAAGAATTCCCTGACAGGACTCCCGATCGGCGGAGGTAAAGGTGGTTCTGATTTCGATCCGAAGGGCAAATCAGACAGAGAAGTTATGGCATTCTGCCAGAGCTTTATGACAGAACTTTGCAAATATATTGGAGCAGACACAGATGTTCCTGCCGGAGATATCGGAACAGGAGCAAGAGAGATCGGTTACATGTTCGGACAGTACAAGAGAATCCGCGGACTGTATGAAGGCGTTCTTACAGGTAAGGGATTAAGCTATGGCGGATCTTTAGCAAGAACAGAAGCTACAGGATATGGTCTTCTTTATTTAACAGAAGAACTTCTGAAGATTAACGGAAAAGACTTAAAGGGAATGACAGTAGCAGTATCCGGATCCGGTAACGTAGCAATCTACGCAACAGAGAAAGCACAGCAGCTTGGAGCAAAAGTTGTAACAGTCAGCGATTCTACAGGATGGGTATACGATCCGGAAGGAATCGATGTAGCTGCATTAAAAGAGATCAAAGAAGTAAACCGTGCAAGACTGACAGAGTATAAGAAATATCGTCCGAACTCAGAATATCATGAAGGACGCGGCGTATGGTCAGTAAAAGTTGACCTGGCTCTTCCTTGCGCAACACAGAACGAATTACATCTGGAAGATGCAAAACAGTTAGTAGCTAACGGATGCGTAGCTGTATGCGAAGGTGCGAACATGCCTACTACATACGAAGCAACACAGTATCTGCAGGAGAACGGAGTGATCTTCGCACCTGGTAAAGCTGCCAACGCCGGTGGAGTTGCAACATCTGCACTGGAGATGTCACAGAACAGCGAGAGATTAAGCTGGACATTCGAAGAAGTAGATGCCAAATTAAAAGACATCATGGTAAATATCTGCCATAACATGGACGAAGCTGCAAAACGTTACGGAATGGAAGGTAACTATGTAGCAGGCGCTAACATCGCAGGATTTGAGAAGGTTGTAGACGCTATGACCGCTCAGGGAATCGTGTAAGAGAAAAAAGTTTAAAATTAGTCATATACTTGACATTAAAATTATTGATTCGTATAATAATATTGTAAAGACAGATGCGTCTGTCTGGGTGAGCTGACACCTTAAAAATCTGACATTTTAGCCAGTTCGTTGGCTGGCAGGTTGGAGAGCAACAGAAAAACTCTACAGTTAAACCGCACATAGTGGGGCGGAACGTTGGCAGACAACAGTAAAATCAGCAATATCAGAATTAGAAAAGGTTGTCCGAGAGGGCAACCTTTTTTGTATAGTGGGGAATACAAATGAAAAAATATGATAAAAAATCAGCAATAAAAATTATTGTACATGCAGCAAAAGAATATGAAGAAAAATTGAATAATAAGCACTTTTTGATTGTTTATCAGAAAAAATCACTTACTAAAACAGTAGAAATCGGTTTTCGTGATATGAACTTTTTACATTTAACAGGAGTAAAGACTAAGTTATCTGCACAACAATTTTATGCGGCATGTTTGGAGTCTAAATTAGCAGAAAGAGATTTTGAAATTGATAATAAAGGGAAGGTGCAACAGAAATTAATGGTATTACCATGTCTTTCTAAGCTTATGTCTCATCATTGTCTAGTTGGAGAATTTATTAATAGTGGGGTATATATTCGGGCAGATTATTTTGTTGGTGATACAAAAGCGATATTAAGTGTTGGTTTTTGTAATGGAAATCGTGTGGATTATCCAGTAACATTATACAATGAAGATGTAAAACGATTGTCTAACCCAACAAATAAAGTTCTTGCAATTTTTTCAAAAAGCTATAAAGAGAAATGTTATAATAAATGTACATACCTTTCAAAAGGGCAAGAGATTGGTAAGTTGAAGTTAGAAGAAGATATAAGAAAAAGAATTGAAATTGTAAGATAGCGACATTGCATGCAAGCGGTATGATCACGAGGGGGAAGAGAAGCGCATGCTACAAGTATACTTAAACCTGCTTGATACGCAGGAAGACAAAGAAAAATTCGAACAATTATATGCTCTGTATAAGGACAAGATGTACAAAGTTGCATATCAGATCCTGCACAACAGACACGACGCAGAAGACGCAGTACACGACAGTGTTATTGCTATCATAGATAATTTAGAAAAAATTAAGAAAATAAACTGTCACGAAACATGGAGTTACATTGTTACTATAGTTAAGAGCAGAGCATTTAACATCTATCAAAGAAAAGGAAAACGTTCTGAACGGGAAGTTAAGGAGCAGGACTACAGGAATTATCCATGTGAACAGCAGGAAAGTCCGGAAGACGCATATCTTTATAAAGATGTAACGACCATATTGCAGGAGCTGATTCTGGAACTGCCTTATCCAAAGCGGCAGATCCTTTATCTACACTATTATATGGATATGACGTTCGTAGAGATAGCAAAGATCGTGGAGTTATCCGAAGAAAATGTGCGCCAGATCGCTGCCCGTTCCAGACAAAAACTGGAAAAACAATTGCGCGAAAGGGGAATCACAGATGGAAATGAACAGAATCAGTGACGAACTGTTACGAGAAGCAGTGAAGCAGGCATGCGAGCGGGAAGGTGCTTATTATGAAGAATTTACAAAAGATGCGGAGCATCATTTCTCGATCCGGCATCGGATACGCATGCGGCGATTATACAGGAAGATGAAGAGAAAAAAGGCAGAAGAACCTGTGGACAGATATAAGGTATATACATATCCAATGACAGAAGACGATGATGATCGGAGGCAATTCGTATCAACACGCGTACCACGTCTTCGCCCGAGGTTATTTTTGATAGTCGTTCTTCTGATGGTCGGTATGAGTATGACAGTATTTGCAATAGAGCCGATTCGTGAAGGTATCTACCAACTGATTGAAAGATGCTTTTCGGATCATACAGACATCAGCTTTGAGAAAGTGCAAAGCGAGATCAAGGGACAGGAAGAAGAAATCAAAGAATTTAAGCCACAGAAGCTGGAGTATGTGCCGGAGGGGTATGTGTTGGAGAATGAGGAGACGGATGAAACATTTTTAATGTATTCGGCTGATTATGTAAATGAAGAGGATTATTCACTTTTCTATGAACAGACAGCAATACAATTTTTTAATCCAACTATTTCATCAAATGGAGAAAGAATGGAAAAAATAGATGTAAAGAATAAACAAGGATATTTGATTAAGGATACGGGAGGCTGGAATCATCTGATATATGTTAACGATGGATATGTATATTATCTTTCTGGACATGAAAATATTGATAATCTCATAAGTATTTTAGAAAAAAATAAAAAAATTAAATAAAAAGTGTCACGAAGTACCTCTTTCGATTGTTACTTATAGTAAAAGCAGAAAGGAGGTACTTTTTTATGTACCAAAGAATGAAAATGTTACTCGGAGGATTAATTTTGAGCACGGGATTGGTGGTGGCTACGCCAGTGTCCTATGCAGCAGAAACACAAGTAAATGGAGAGGAGGATATCGAACTTGCGTATGAAAATATATCGAAATCTGATTGTAATTTATCGATATCGGGAAAAGAAGCCATATGTAAAAGCAGTGTAAACAGTAAAAGTTCACAATCTATTAAAGTTACAATGAAATTACAAAAGTATTTATCGGGGGAATGGAAGACATTAAGAGAATGGACTGGTTCAACAACTGGTAAAACATATAGTTTAATTAAAAACTATACAATTGCAACATACGAATTATAAGACCGTTTGGTTGGTTAAGTTTAGAGATGGATATAAAACACCAACATTTGTAACTTATTCGAACGTGTGATAATAAAATTTATTATATGAATTTAAAAATGAAAATACGTATATAATAAAATTAGGAGAAAAGTAACAATGAAGAGCAAAAAAAGAAAAGTATATATTTTATTAGAAACGTTAGTGATAGTTTGTCTTGCTGTGATAGGAGTAAAGAATCCGAATTATCAAAACAAAATAACAGTAGTGTTCTTAATACTGGGTGCAATAGATATTGTTTATGCTTATGTTGAAGGAAAAAGACTAAGGGATAAAAATAAGAAATAGTCTGTAGTAACGAATAGACAGGTGGATTTCTGTATACATCAGGAATCCACCTGTCGACTAAACTTAAGAAATTCCTTCGGATTTTTTAAGTTTTTCTGTAACAAAACAAGAGCAACAAACGTTATTATATATATAAGACAATTTTATGCAAAGTGGGGAAATGATATGCAAAAGAGAAGAAAAGGAATAGTGGTAGTAATGGTTCCGGCATTATTGCTGACCGGCTGTATGCGGACTTCGATGAACAGCCCGGAATGGAAATTGCGAGAATCGATCACTACATCGAATTTACAGGGAGTGAAAGAAGCTACCCGGGATAAGAAGCTTGACCTGGAAAATATGAAGGTGAAGATTGAGGTCAGAGGCGAAGATGATAAAAGAGCGTTGGCGCAGGCAATTTCGGAAAATCCACTCGATGTGGAGATGATTCAGACATTAGTCGATGCGGGAGCGAAAGTAAACAGTAAGACCGGCAACTATTTGTGTGATATCATTCGAGGTGCAGAGATCCCCTACAGCGACAGAGTAGAGAAGGTATTAAAGGTTTTACTGGAGAATGGTGCTGATCCGAACCGGAAAGATGAGAAAGGATATACAGCAATTGATCGGTGGCTGTGTGAGAGCGGAATTGAGCTGAGATCGGCAAACGTCACAATGGTCAAAGATGTATGGAAGGTGGTGGAGCTTTTCCAGAAATATGGTGGCGAGATCACGGCAAATACATTGCGACTGTATTTGAAGAATGGCGGGTATGTCTGTGGAGAAGAACTTCTGAAGCGTCTGAAAGAAAATGGTACGGGTGCATTTGAAGATCTGGAGTATGCCATTAATGGGGAGAATGAGAAGCTGCTTACCTATCTGGAGAAGAACAAGCCATCCAGCAAACAGGTGATTTTACAGGCGGCAGCGCATTGTAATGTGGATGTTTTGAAGAAGATGAAAGAGCAGGGCTGTGATCTGGGAATAAAGGGAGCGAACCGTATGACATTGTTACATATTGCAGCCAGCTATAATGACGCAGATGTTGTGCGCTTCCTTGCAAAAGAAGGAGGTCTTGAGAAGAAGACGGAAGATGGCGAGTGTACACCATTTACCATGGCGTTGATCCATGCGAATAAACCGGCTGTGCAGGCGCTGAAAGAGATGGGCGCTACATGGCAGGTAAGCAAAGAGGCGACCGAAGAGAATGATTCCTGGGTGCAGGTATGCAAGTGGGGCAATCAGAAATCTGTGAAAATGCTTCTTGCAGAAGGATTCAAACCAAAAGATTCGGAATGTTCGCTTGGATACGGCGTCTGCAATCCGCAGACATTACAGGCGTTGCTGGATAAGAAGATTTCCTATGATGTTCATTATAAGGAAGATGGGGAGAAAGCATTTTCCGGATGGGAGGATTTGGCTTATTTTAACACGAAACTCGCATATGAGATTTATAAGAAAGATCCGGATTCTAAGAAGCTTGATGATATTTATGAGGGAATCTATGAAAGTGTTGACAGAGATTTAGCAAGAAAATTTATGGTGGAAACACTGGACGCAAGTGACGAATCGGCTGCGAAAGCACTGGAATGTGCGGTGAATCTTGGCGATTACAATATGGTGAAGAAGCTGATAAAAATCGGCGTAGATGTGAATCAGGAGATTTCGCCGGATGGTGATGCCGAGTCGGCAGGCGATGAGGACGAATCAGCAGTAAAACATACCGTTCTGCATGCAGCGGCAGAGTGTACAAGCGAAGATATTGCAAAGTATCTGGTGAAACACGGAGCGGATGTGAACAAGAAGGACGGTGATGGGAATACGGCATATGACATTGCGAAGGAAAATCAGTTTTTTTCGGATGTTGATTTTTTAAAGTAGGAGTGTTTTGGGTGAACACAAAGGAGGACGGCTATGAAAAAGAAGAGAAAGAGTTTATGGATCGTGTTAGTTTTCCTGTTGGTAATTATTTATCTGGCTGGTTATTACCTGTTCTGGATGTGGACAAATCCGATCAGCTATTATCTAGAGAAAGCAAAAGGAAATTATAATGTCAGCAGGGTTCTCCATAATGCAAGAACCGGTGATGCGAGAATGTTGGCAATGCTGGGAGATAAGACATATTATTATGACTATTCAGATAAGAAATTAAGAATTGTAGATCCAAAAAGTGGAAAACTTCAGTCGGCGCTGGAAGATGCAGGAACTTATACGAATGGTAAATATATTTATGTGAATTCCTGGGATGCGCTGCGCCAGTATGATGCGGATGGTAAACTGGTTGCTGAGAGGAAAATGGATGCGGATGGAAGAATTGAAAAGGCATTTCTCGGTAAAAAATATATTTATATTATTTGCAGTACAGGGGAAGATGATTCATATCAGAAGATGTTATATGTAGTGGATGCAGAGAATATCCGAAAAACGGTGGATTTAGGTGAACTAAAAATGCAGACAGGCAACGGTGCATTTATAGATTGGGATAAGCACTGGATAGAACATACCAAGATTACGACACCGGATATGGAGCTTTATCATGCAGGCAACTGTAAGCGGGAAAAGACAAAAGACGGAGAAGTGTATTATCGTTTGATGCTTAAGGATACATCTGCGGGAGATTTTTTAGCTACAGTTATGATAAATAAGACAACGGGAGAACGAGTACATCAACTGGATACGGATTTACAAGATGGAAAATTACTGGCATCCTATAAAGATACCTTGTATGCATGGGATTTCCGTAATGAATCAAAGGATTTCCGTATTTATAAAACAAATGCCGACGGAAAAAGTGAAGAGCTGTATCAGTCGGAAAAATATAAACCGGTAGATATGAAAGTATCCGGAAATATGCTCATGCTTCAACTGGAAGATTACCGTTTTGGTGGCATGGAACATTACACAGGAGCAGGTTATGAAGCGGCAAGATATAGTGGTGGCGAACTGATTTACTATGATATGGAGAAGCAGAAGATTGCAGCGAAGTATGAGCTTGAAAAAGAGCAGGCTGTTTTCATGTCAGCAGATGCTTATGCAACATTCAAGGATGGAAAGGTGAGCTATTACAAAACCGGTCAGGATACGCCGCTCTGGACGAAGAAGATAAAGGGTTACAAGACCGGTAAAGGTGACGAGATTATCCGTTATGATTTCCAGACATATGGAGACAAGCTGTATGTTGTGTACGTGGATGATGAAAGTGGGGAGAATATGCAGATAATGGATGTAATGGAACTGGAGAAATAAATTTACAAGGGAAGTGGATATATGTACAGGAGAAGAATCTGGAGCGTTGTGGCAATTCTGTTGGTGCTTGGGAGCATGATTTTCTTCGCGGGATCACCGGATCAGATGAATTGTCAGGTGACGATACGTGTAAACGGAAAGAAGATTTCGTCGTATGATAATTTAAAAGTGAAAGTGTATAAAGAAGCAAAGTTGCAGAAAGTAACGGTGGCATCAGATAAGAAACAAGTCAAGATAAATTGGGAACCGGATATTGATAAATATTTTCTGAAGCTGCAGATGTCGTTAAAAGATGAAATAGGTAATGTCCCGGATATGAATGCGGTAATGGAATATTATCACTTCCCGGATGGAACATCTACAGTTGCAAAGTGGGATATTAATTATGTGCAGGAACACGGGAAATGGATTGTACAACATACCTGTAAAATGAAAATGGGAGATAAGAAAGAGATAACTGACACGTATAAGTTCAAACCGGATGAAAAACAGTTTTTATATTATGGTGTGTAAAAACGAGTTGTAAAGAAAGCAGTGCAGAGCTGTGAAAAAATGAGCTGAAAAGAAAGCTACAAAAAGCTGTAAAGAAAAGTAAATGAAGAAATTAAGGTTGTATTCCTTGGTTTTATGTGTTATTGGATATCCACACAGATACACGTTCCGTGGTCTGTGTGGATATCCAATAATTCTAAATTAGATCTATGAAGAATCAATATTAACAATCAATGTATAGTGAAGGATTACTATACAGTCAAAGATGCCCGTGTTCGGGCGAGAAATTCATTTTTGAGAAGAAGAGACAATTGAAATTACACATCTTTGAGCTGAAGAAACTGCCGACAGAAGGTGGAAAGGACAGTGAAATCATGGAATGGATGAGATTCTTAAGCGGAAAGAAGAAGGAGGATTTTGAGAAGATGGCAGCGAGAAATCCGTATATAGGAGAAGCTATCGAAACTCATGATCCGAAAGAAGCAGATTAGAATAAAAAGATAAATAAATGGGAGATGTCTCGGATATGAATCGAAAAAAGACTTGCAGTTGCAAGTCTTTTTAAAGTAGCGGGAACTGGATTTGAACCAGCGACACCACGGGTATGAACCGTGTGCTCTAGCCAACTG
>OLPX01000184.1_pt1 | contig 71372 bp, 67 predicted proteins | sample 1672491 | NCBI WGS metagenome assembly OLPX01 (sample SAMEA3136692, study PRJEB25190) | human gut metagenome | biome: human gut; feature: human-associated habitat; material: faeces | place: Austria | collected 2013
TTTTGGTACATGGAAGAGGAAAACGCAAAAGCCGGAATCAAAAATATCTGGAACTGTTCCGCCGGTTTCTGGAACGCCAGACAATCTATGACTGGCATACAGCTAGTTTCCAGGGCCGGAATAACTACTGCAAGACGGATCCGGATGCCACTTTTATGCACATGAAGGATGATCATATGAGGAATGCCCAGCTGAAACCTGGATATAACGTCCAGATCGCAGTGGACAGCGAATACATTGTGGCAGCTGGGATTTTTCAGGATCGGAATGATGTATGGACACTGGTGCCGTTTCTGAAAAACATGGAAGTGAACCTGGGATTTCGATATCCCAGTGTGACTGCGGATTCGGGGTATGAAAGCGAAGAGGCTTATGAATATCTGAAAAGCCAGGGTCAGATCCCTTACATCAAACCGCAGACCTACGAAAAATGGAAAAAGAGAAGTTTTAAGAAAGACATCAGCAAACGGGAAAATATGGCGTATAAGGAAGAGACAGACACCTACACCTGTCATGCAGGAAAAACACTGAGAGAAGTGTTTAAAAAGAAGCAGAAAAGCAAAAGCGGCTATCAGTCCGAGGTAACAGTATATGAATGTGAGGATTGCGGCGGATGTCCGTATAAGAAAAAATGTACGAGGGCAAAGGGAAATAAGAGGCTGTATCTTTCCAAAAACTTTTTGAAAAAGCGTCGGGAATCTTATGAGAACATCATAAGCGAAAAAGGGATCCAGTATCGGACAAACCGTTCGATTCAAGTAGAAGGAGCCTTTGGGGTGTTGAAAAACGATTATGAATTCCAGAGATTTCTGCTGAGAGGGAAAACGAAGGTAAAACTGGAGATCCTACTGCTGTGCCTGGGGTATAATCTGAATAAATTGCATGCTAAGATCCAAAATGGCCGGACAGGAAGCCATCTGTTTGAAGTAAAAACTGCATAGAAAAATCATAAAACCGAAAGGTTTTATTAAAGTACGGCAAAAATCCGGCGATCTGCTCTGAAACCATAGGGAGCGCCGGATTTTTTGCTGTAACGAGCGGAAGTGCCGCTCAATCATCTATTTTGATGATTTTGCGACACTCCCATCATTCAGGAGGATATCATATGACGATCAACAAACAGACTGATGGCACTAAATTGACGATTTCCCTGGAAGGGCGGCTTGACACAACGACAGCTCCGCTTCTGGAGGCAGAATTAAAGCATTCCGTAGGTGATATAACCGAACTGGTATTCGATTTTGAGAAACTGGAGTACATATCGTCCGCAGGGCTCCGCGTGCTGCTTGCGGCTCAGAAGGTCATGAACCGGCAGGGGAATATGGTGATCCGGAATGTCAACGAGACCATTGCAGAGGTATTTGAGGTGACTGGTTTCGTCGAGATCCTCACCATCGAATAACGCATGATGAAAAGGGGGCCGCTTTATGGAGAATCCCATCTTCCGTAAAAAGAGTCTGGAGCGAATTTCTTCGCCGGAACAGCTGAACAACTATATCAAAGTGTCCAACCCCAGCGTCTGGATGCTTCTGGCGGCAATCATCGCGCTGCTCGCCGGCGTCTGCGTGTGGGGTGTTTTCGGGCACATGGACACAACCCTGACAGCGGCGGCGGTGGCGGAGAGCGGCGCCGTCACCTGTTATGTAAGGGAAGCTGATTATGCGTCCCTTCAAACCGGCATGACCGTATATATTGACGGGGCGGAAGGTACCATTAAAGAGACTGCCAGAACCCCGATAGCCGTAACGGAGGCCTTTGATGCCTATGCGCTGCATGTGGGAGGCCTTCAGGAGGGAGAGTGGGTGTATCCCGTCCTTTTGTCCGGCTCTCTGCCGGATGGGATCTATACGGCTGAAATTGTGGTGGAAAGCATTTCACCGGTTTCCTTTCTGCTGAATTGAGGTGCGCCATGGGAAAAACGATAAAGCAGCCGGTGACTTCCGGCTGTGCCAAAGTGCCGGTGATTATGCAGATGGAGGCCTTGGAGTGCGGGGCAGCGTCTCTTACGATGATTCTGGCTTATTACGGGAAATGGGTTCCGCTTGAGCAGGTGCGGGCAGACTGCGGCGTTTCCCGCAACGGATCCAATGCCAAGAACATATTAAAGGCGGCCCGCAGCTACGGGCTGACAGCCAAGGGCTACCGCTATGAGCCGGAAGGCCTGATGAAACATGCAAAATTTCCCTGCATTATCCACTGGAATTTTAATCATTTCGTCGTGTTGGACGGCTTTAAAGGCGGAAAGGCCTACTTAAACGACCCGGCAAAAGGAAGCTATGCGGTTTCCATGGAGACATTTGACAAATCCTTTACCGGGATTTGCCTGATGTTCGAACCGGGCGAGAATTTTGAGCCGGGCGGAAAGCCAAAATCCGTGCTTGCCTTTGCAAAGAAACGGCTGACAGGGGCAGGCGCGGCGGTGGCATTTGTGGTATTAACCACAGTCATCAGTTCGCTAATCGGCATTATCAATCATGCGTTCTCCCGGGTTTTCCTCGACCGCCTTCTTACCGGGGAAAATCCCGACTGGTTCCTTCCGTTTATCGCGGCGCTGTCGGGACTGAGCGTGATTCAAATCGCAGTGGCCTGGATACAGGCCGTTTATTCTTTAAAAATCAACGGGAAGCTGGCGATTGTAGGCAGCTCCACGTTCATGTGGAAGGTGCTGCGGATGCCCATGGAATTCTTTTCCCAGCGCATGGCCGGGGATATCCAGGCACGGCAGGGCACCAATGCCGCCATTGCCAACGACCTGGTAAACACCTTTGCACCGTTGGCCCTCGACGCCGTGATGATGGTCTTTTATCTGGCAGTTATGATCCGGTACAGCTGGCTTCTGACACTGGTGGGAATCGCGTCAATTTTCATTAACCTGTTCCTGTCCCGCATCATATCAAAAAAACGGGTGAATATCACACGCGTCCAGATGCGCGATGCCGGCAAGCTGGCCGGCGCCACCGTGGCCGGAATCGAGATGATTGAAACCATCAAGGCCAGCGGGGCGGAAAACGGATATTTTGAACGCTGGGCCGGCTACCAGGCCAGCGTGAATACGCAGCAGGTGAAATTCACGAAGCTCAGCCAGTATCTCGGCATGCTGCCGGGGCTTGTCTCTTCTCTCACGAATACGGCCGTCCTGATGTTAGGGGTATGGCTGACGCTTCAGGGAGAGTTTACGCCTGGTATGATCCTGGCTTTCCAGGGCTTTCTTTCCTCCTTTACTGCTCCGGCCATGACTCTGATTTCTGCGGGGCAGACCATTCAGGAGATGCGGACACAGATGGAGCGGGTGGAAGACGTGATGGAATACCCGGAGGATGTAAGCGGGGACGACGGCATTTTGGATGAAAATACATCTTATGATAAATTGTCGGGCAGCTTGGAAATGCGGAACGTGACCTTTGGCTACTCCCGTCTCGATCAGCCGTTGATTGAAAACTTCAACTTAAGCTTAAAGCCGGGAAGCCGTGTGGCATTTGTGGGCGCTTCCGGCTGCGGGAAATCTACGCTGTCAAAGCTGATTTCCGGGCTCTATAAGCCGTGGAGCGGGGAAATTTTATTTGACGGGAAGCCCATAAGCGAGATCGACCGCAGCGTCTTTACCGGCTCCCTGGCCGTGGTGGATCAGGATATCATCCTGTTTGAAGATACCATCGCCAATAACATCAAGATGTGGGACACCTCGATTGAGGACTTTGAGATGATTATGGCGGCCCGCGACGCCAGGATCCATGAGGACATCATGCGGCGCGAAGGCGGCTACCAGTATAAAATCACCGAAGGCGGCAAGGACTTTTCCGGCGGACAGCGGCAGCGCATGGAGATCGCCCGGGTGCTGACCCAGGATCCGACGATTATTATCCTGGACGAGGCCACCTCGGCCTTAGATGCCAAGACGGAGTATGAGGTGGTAAAATCCATCAAAGACCGCGGCATTACCTGTATTGTGGTGGCCCACCGGCTGTCCACCATACGGGACTGCGATGAGATTATTGTGATGGATAACGGCCGCGTCGTCGAGCGCGGAACCCACGATGAGCTGTATGCCAAAGGCGGCGTTTATACGCAGCTAGTGTCCAATGAATAAGGAGGTGCGGAAATATGGGCTGGTTTGATGAACAGATACGGCAGAGAAAACAGAGCGATGATGATATTTTCGCAGAATCCTTTCTTAAAATGGCCGGGGCTGTCATGGGCTCCAGGGTCTCGGCAGCCTTAAACGACCAGAGGCAGATTACAAAGGATGCCATCGACGAGATTCTGCGGTATTTTCATGTGAAAAGCCAGGAAATTCCAGACGGAATGACGGATATGAATGAACAGCTGGAGTTTTTGATGCGTCCCTACGGTATCATGCGCCGGACGGTTCAGCTGGAAAAAGGCTGGTACAAGGACGCCGTCGGCGCCATGTTAGGCGTCCGGAAGGAGGACGGCAGCGTAGTGGCCTTTATCCCGTCGGGGATTTCGGGATACAGTTTTTTTGACAAGGAAACCGGGAAACGCCAGAAGGTGAACCGGAAGAATGAGGGGTTGTTTGAAGAAGAAGCCATCGCCTTTTATAAGCCGTTCCCATTAAAAAAAATGGGGGTTGGGGAGCTGCTCCTCTACATTTTGCAGACGTTATCCATTTCAGATTATCTTCTGTTTGGTCTGGCGTCTCTTGTTGTGACGCTTGTGGGTATGATAACCCCCAAGCTCAACAGCATCATTTTTTCTGATATTGTGGAAAAAGGAAATCTCCGGATCCTTTCGGCCATGACAGTGTTTCTGGTATGCGTTTCCCTCAGTACGCTGATTCTTTCGGCGGTTAAGGAGCTTTTGCTGGCGCGGATCAACACCAAGCTGGATGTGTCGGTGCAGGCCGCAACAATGATGCGGATTCTGTCACTGCCGGCGGATTTTTTCAAAGAATACAGCTCCGGTGACCTGGCCAGCCGGGCCCAGTACCTCAACATGTTCTGCAATGAGATGGCAGCCATGTTTCTTTCCATCGGGCTGACCTCTCTGTTTTCCCTGGCCTACATATCTCAGATTTTTGCGTATGCGCCGGCGCTTGTGGTTCCGGCCATGCTTGTAATTGTATCGCTGCTGGTGCTCTCCCTGCTGACTGCTTTTATCCAGGCACGCGTCACGAAAAAGCACCTGGCGTCAGGAGCCAAAGAAAGCGGATTAAGCTATGCCCTGATTACCGGGGTGCAGAAGATTAAGCTGTCGGGATCGGAAAAGCGTGCGTTTGCCAAATGGGGAAACCAGTTTGCCGAGGCGGCGGCCTTAAGCTACAATCCGCCGCTGTTTTTAAAAATCAATACGGTATTATCCACGGCCATTTCCCTGACCGGCACCATCGTCATGTACTATGCGGCTGTCCGCAGCGGTATTTCTGTGGCGGACTACTATGCGTTCAATGCGGCCTATGGCATGGTCTCCGGCGCTTTCTTATCCCTTTCTTCCATTGCGATGATGCTGGCGCAGGTAAAACCGATTCTTGATATGGTAAAACCCATTATCGAGACGGTGCCGGAAATTTCGGTGGGCAAACAGGTGATCACACGGCTTTCCGGAGGGATTGAACTGAGCAATGTTTCCTTCCGTTACAGCGAAAATATGCCCCTGGTTATCGACGACCTTTCTCTGAAAATCCGTTCGGGACAGTATGTGGCGATTGTCGGCGCCACCGGCTGCGGGAAATCCACGCTGATGCGTCTGCTTTTGGGATTTGAGGCGCCGCAGAAGGGCGCCATTTACTACGACGGCAGGGATCTTGCATCCATTGACTTGAAGTCCCTGCGCCGGAAAATCGGTGTGGTGATGCAGAACGGAAAGCTGTTCCAGGGGGATATCTTTTCCAATATCATCATTTCAGCGCCGCGGCTCACGCTTAATGAAGCCTGGGAGGCGGCTGAGCTGGCGGGGATTGCCGAGGATATCAGGCGGATGCCCATGGGCATGAATACCATGATTTCCGAAGGATCCGGGGGAATCTCCGGCGGCCAGAGGCAGCGTCTGATGATTGCCAGGGCCATTGCGCCTAAGCCTAAAATCCTGATGTTTGACGAGGCCACGTCGGCTCTCGACAACCTGACCCAGAAGAAGGTTTCCGATTCCTTAAACGGCCTGAAATGCACGCGTATCGTCATTGCCCACCGTCTCTCCACCATCCGGCAGTGCGACCGTATCCTGTATCTGGAAAACGGGAAAATTGCAGAGGACGGCACGTATGAGGAACTGATTGCGAAAAATGGGAAGTTCGCTGAGCTGGTTGCGCGTCAGCAGTTGGAGGAGCCGAATGCCGCCACGTAAAAATTTCGGAATCACTGGCCCTTTTTCCGGCGGATTCGTATAAAGAACTGTAAGCAAAATATTCCACAAGAAAAGCATATTAGATGAAAACACTGGAAGCGTTGTATGAATTGGACAGCGTGGCCGGAGACGGCCGTTCCAGTTCCGGGCCACGCATGGGCAAAGCCAATGAAAGTTGTGGAAGATGCTTTCCGGAAGGGACAAGGCTATATAGAGTATCCGTATTAGGGGGGAAACATTTTTCGATGTATGCTCTGAATCAAAACCATCTCGCTATCCCTGCCGCTCAGGCGGAAACGCGGTTTTTTCTGCGCTATACTGCCGGTGCGGAAGAAAAATTGCGGCCGGATTTTGAAAGGGCCGTACCATTTTCGGAATCCGGAAAACGGCTTTTGTTTTTATCGTTCTTTGAGCGGCTGAGCTGGCTTACAAGAGGTGTACGGGACGATATCAAAGCGGCCTATATGAAAGAGAGAAATCCCGTGCTCGCCTGGGATCTGCGGCTGGCTGTCAAAGAAGAGAGGGAGAAAGCCGCAGAATGGCTTTTCGCTGAACTGGAGCGCACGGACGGCGGGATTCTCTTTCAGAAGGCACCGCTTCTGGAACAATGGATAAAAGAGCAGACCGACCGTTTTATCGACGTGACCCGTGAACTGCTTTTGCGTCTGACGGCGGACTGGACGGAGATCCGGCAGATTTTTTTTGCAGGCAGCGATCCGGGGCGGATCACCCAGATAAAGACCGATGGGGCGGATCTTCATTTTCATGGACGTTCCGCCTGCGTGATTGAGACCGAGGGCGGCGCGTTTGTCTACAAGCCGCACAGCTGTGAGATCGACGCCAGGTTTGGAGAAATCGTAAAGCGTTTCTTTGGAGATTTCCTGCGCGTCCCCCGCTGCATTCTGCGCCGTGATTACGGTTACTGCGAATTTGTGGAAGCCCTGCCTGTGGATTCCGAAGAAGATACCGACCGTTATTTTTATCGTCTGGGCGGGGCCTGCGCCCTGTTTCAGGCTCTTGGGAGCAGCGACCTGCACTCTGAAAACTGGATTGCCCAGGGAAGCTGCCCGGTATTGGTGGATCTGGAAACTGTGCTGACCCCTGTTCCTGCGGTATTCAGTGATCCGAACATATGGCCGGAAGCTGCTGCCGGACAGGAGGATTTTCTTTACGATGCCAACCGTTCCCTGCTGCAAAGCGTCCTTCTCCCGGACATCAAGGGAAACCGGGAAATCTCAGTTTTTCTGGATGATGGAAAGAAGTCTCTCTGCCTTCCTGTTTGGGACGGTGTGAAAAGGACAGTATTTGGACATGAAGAGGCCCTTTATGCCGGATTTTCGGAAGGCTATGACCGCTGTATGGAGATCCGCGGAGAGTTATGTCAGGCTTTGGAGGTTTTCCGGAAACTGCCGGTTCGGAGACTGCTCCGAAACACGAATTTTTACGCACAATTCCAGGAAACGCTTTTGAAAACACCGGCGCTCCAGTCAGAACAAACGCAGAGGGAAGCGGCCGGGAAGCTGAATGATTTTTTCATCCGCCATGGCGCCGGACATCTGGAGCCAATCGCCCGGTGGGAGGCGGACTGCCTGCTGGAAGGGGATATCCCGTATTTTAGCTCAAAGGGCGACGAACATGGACTCTACGGATACGGCAATCTTCTGGTTCCCGATTTTTTCAGGCAGAGCGGCATCGAACATGCGCTGGAGCGGCTGGAACGGCTTGGCGAGAAAGAAAAAGCATTTGAGCTTGGAATCCTGCGGCAGAGTCTTTGGATGGCAGTCGTGCCCGTTTCCGAGGAGGAAGCAGAGGAGGCGCTTCACAGGCCCATTCCGGAGTCTGATTCCATCACAAGGGAGCAGGCGCTCCGGGAGGCAGAAGCGATTTTCAGGCAGTTAAGCGATTCTGCACTGACTGGCCCAAGCGGAAAGGTTTCCTGGCTCATGTGCACGGAAAATGGAAATTCGTTAAAAGCGGCCATGCCTGTACTGGCGCAGGGGACGCTTGGACTGGGAGTATTTTTTTCTGCTGCGGCTGCCGTTTTTAAAGAAGATAAGCTGCACGAACAGGCTGTGAAGCTGGCCGCGGTCTGCACAGAACAGGCGGAACGCTCCATCGGCCATCTGGAACATGCAAAGTACATCCCGGAGGAAGCCATCCCTCTGGGGCTGTCTGGCGGAATCGGCGGTGTGCTTCGAGCCTTGACACTGATGGAACAGTATCTGGAAAAACCGGCGCCGGGGCATTTGGCCCAACGTGTGATTGACCTTCTTGGGAAAGTCCGGATGGAAGATGCAAAGCAAACCGATGTTTACTCCGGTGCCGCAGGCCTGCTTTTAGCCCTTTGCGGGCAGCCGGAAAGCCGGAATTCAGAAACGCTTCGCAGACATATCCGCCGTGCTGCCGACCGGCTTCTGGCATTAAGAAAGCCTTTGAAGCCGGGGGAGCCTGCGCTGTGGGATACGTTAGAAAAGGGCCGTCCCATCAGCGGAGCCGGACATGGAATGGCAGGAATCGCAGCCGCTCTCATGGGAGCAGGCCGGCTTCTTGGCGAACCGGCTTATCTGTCGGCAGCCATGGATGCCCTGGATTTTGAACGCCGTATTTATTCGGAGAAGCTCGGCACCTGGCCGGATCTTCGGGATTCTGCCTTTTCAGAGCAGGCCATGCACGGACTCTGTTCCGGTGCGCCGGGGATCGGGCTGGCATTCCTTTTTTGTCAGGAACAGGGGACGGCAGCCGGCATAGAGCCGAAGCTGGAAGGGGATATCGAACGGGCGCTGGAGGCGGTTTTCAGACATCCGCCTCTTTATATGGATTATCTGTGCTGCGGGAACAGTGCTGCCGTGGAATTCCTGATGGAGGCATCACTGGCTGTGCCGGAGCGGGCCAGGGCCTGTCAGGAGGCTGCCGGCCGGCTGTTGGGCTGGATGGTCAGGCGAAAAGAACAGGAAGGGGAATATATGTATCTGCCGCCGGAGTTCCGGCAGGCGTTTGCCCCGGATCTTCTGTACGGTGCGGCGGGGATTGGCTATGAAATGCTGCGGTTTGCGGCACCGGAGCGGATTGTACCTGTTTTGTTCTGATTAAAAACATAAAAAAATCTGTCCCTCCCGGCGGAAGCGTCGTATAAAAGGACAGAAAGATTTATCAATCATATAAGAAAATGGAGGTTTGACTATGAAAACACTGGAGACATTGTATCAGGAAGTATTGGCAAGCGAAGAGTTGAAGAGGGCTTTTTCTGAGGCGGTAAATGAAAACAGAGTGGAAGCGTTTCTGAAAGAGAATGGCTGCGAGTCGGGAGCGGAGGCGCTGGAAGCCTTCCTCATGGAAAAACAGGAGAAACAGGGTGAGCTGGCCGATGAGGAACTGGATAACGTAGCCGGCGGAGGCTGTACTGATAAACCGGCTTCTGTCAGGATTCTTTCCGGGTCTTCTGTTCCGGAAATTACAGAGATGAAAGTAATCGTAAGAAGATGCATTGTCCGAAAGACAACCTGAGATATCGATTTTAGTGGGCCGCAATGAAGTATCTTATGAAAACATTGGAATCCCATATAAGGATCAGGAAAGGGACTATGTCTATCTTCCGGCGGAAGCGTCGTATCAAAGAACAGAAGGATTTATCAAGCATATAAGAAAGTAAGAAAATGGAGGTTTGACTATGAAAACTCTGGAAGCATTGTATCAGGAAATTTTGGCAGACACAGAGCTGCAATTAAGTTTTGGCAGCGCAATGAAGGAGAACCGGCTGGAAGAATTCTTAAAGGAAAACGACTGTGAAGCCAGCAAAGAAGAGGCGGAAGCGTTCCTGAAGGAGAAACTGGAGAAGCATGGCGAACTGGCCGACGAGGAGCTGGATAACGTGGCAGGCGGCGGCTGCGGACATAGACAGAGGATGTGCCCTAAGTGTGGGAGTACAAACCTCAGTTTCGAACCGGTTTCAGGTGTGTATATGCCGAACCAGGATTCATATCTGGTTTACTTTCACTGCCACGCCTGCGGGCACGAGTGGTTGGGGAATGTGAGAGATACGGAGCTTTAAGGAAAATGGAGAAAGGGAGCTGGACAGCGTAGCCGGCGGATGCGGTTCAAGCTCCAGACGCCAAATTCCGCGTTATACGACGTTACTATTAAAAGAATAAAAAAAGCTTCGAGACAATGAATCGCCGGTAAAAAGGATGGGTTCCATATGAAATATGTTTTAAATGACAGAATTGCCCTGCGTTCCTGGCCGCGCATTCCTCACGCCTATTATATGTACGGATATCCATATGCACAGAAACTCAGCCAAGAGGCGTTCGAGCTGCTTTCCAAGTGCGACGGGAAGCAGGAGATTGCAGAATCCCCGCTGCTGACTCAGATGGAAAAAACGGGTTTTTGCCGGCCGGCAGAAGATGGCGAGACATGGAGTGCCTGGTCAGCGCCAAGAGCCTGTGATAACCGGTATTTCCCACACCTCAACTGGGCTGTGACCGGAAAATGCAACATGAACTGCAAGCACTGCTTCATGGCGTCGGACAATGCCCCGATGATGGGAGAATTTTCCTGGGAGGAATGTCTCTCCCTGCTGGACGAATGCGAGCGGTGCGGTATCCAGACCATTACCCTGACCGGCGGCGAGCCGATGCTTCATCCGCATTTTATGGACATTGTCCGGGAATGCGCCAGACGGCGGATTGATGTGGGAGAAGTGAACACCAACGGAAGCTTCCTGACAGAAGAGATGTTAGATGAATTTAAAGCCCTCGGGATGGACACGGAAATCAAGGTGAGCTTTGACGGGATCGGACATCACGACTGGCTCCGCGGCGTCCCCAACGCAGAAGAAATTGCTCTCCGTGCCATGCGGCTTGCAAAGGAAAAGGGGTTCCGCGTCCGCTCCCAGACGAATGTCCACAGGGGCAATCTGGATGTGATGTACGATACGGTAAAGCTTCTGGATGAAATGGGTGTCGAGGAGGTGCGGATCATCCGCACGACGGAAACACCGCGCTGGAGGGAAAACGGCGGAGATTCCACCTTGGGGATCCTGGAATATTACGATGAGATGTTAAAGCTGATTGAACGCTGCGTGCAGAGCGGTTTTCAAATCAGCGTGGATGTATGGCAGTTTTTGCATTACAATCCAGGACACGGAACGTATTATTTCCATCCGGTTCAGGTAGACTGCCAGAGGTACCGCGATTCCATTCCCGCCTGCAAGGGCGCAAGGGGAACGGTTGCCGTCTCCTATACGGGGGAGGTTTACCCCTGCAACCAGATGTCTGGTACCTTCGCCCATCTGGGCATCAGCTACGGAAACGTCAAAAAGCAGCCCCTGCACGATCTGCTGACGGACGGCGCATATTTAGAGCAGGTGACAATGCCAGTGTCGGAGATTTACGACGCCAACAAGGTGTGCCGCGCCTGTCAATACTGGAAGTGCTGTATGGGCGGGTGCAGGGCCATTGCCATGGTTTTCACCAATAAGTACCGTCACTTTGACCCGGCCAAATGTGCCTTCTTTAAAGGTGGCTACATGAAAAAGGCAGACGATATCTTTGCCGCCGCACCGATCCCGTACCGCTGTCTGTCGGAAACCGGAGATATGAGCCGGGCTGGAGAGCCGGAGGCCATGAAAAAGGTAGTCGCCGTCCTGGGAAGCTATGCATAAGCGCAGAAAGGCAGACATCAAAACAATATGACTGGAAAGAATCTCAGAAAATTATTCGATTACCAGAAGTTTCAAAACAATTCTACATTGGCATCCATGATTGCCGAGACAGAAAGCAGGTATGGGCAGGCCTTAAGCGACGACAGCCTGGAACAGGTTAGTGCCGCCGGAGAAGCAAGTCCTCGCCGGGATCATTTTCTTTTCCCGGAGGAGAAAGACCATGACTGAGGCAGCAAAAATAGAGCAGATTTATGAGGAATACCAGGAAAAAGTCCGGCGCTACATAAGCGGGAAAATCCAGAACCCCCACGACGCAGAGGATCTTGTTTCCAACGTATTTGTAAAGGTTTATCAGAAGCTGGAGACTTTCGATGAAACGAAGGCCTCCCTCTCCACCTGGATCTATACGATCACGCAGCGGACGGTGGTGGACTGGTTCCGGACAGCAAAAATTCACATGGAACTTCCGGAAGTGGTTCCCGGTTCAGAAGATGTGGAAACTTCCATGTTTCAGGAAGAGCTGCTGGGAGCCCTGGCACAGGCGCTCAAGTCCCTTCCGGAAAGGGAACGCGATCTGATTATTCTTCATTACTATACGGGATATACCTTAAAAGACATTGCCGGGCGCATGGGAATTTCCTATACCACGGCAAAGACAATCCACAATTCGGCCCTTGGCCGTCTGAAGGATAAACTGGCCAGGTACAGGTTTTAACATCGTTTTCCCATGGGACAGCCGGAAGTCCTTATGTGCCGGAAATGCCCGCCGCGGCGGGTTTTTCCGGTATTTTAGAGAGCAGGAGACAGGAATGCACATGAAGACTGTAAAGGATACTTTTACCGGAAAAATTTTTGCGCGCCTCTGGGCGCCGGCCATGGCTTCTTCGGTGGGATGGGCCTTAAGCGATATGGCGGATGCCGTCGTGGTGGGGCAGAAGCTTGGCACCACGGGGCTTGCGGCAATCGGGTTAATTCTGCCGGTCTACATGATCAACTGCATGGTAGCCCACGGCCTTGGGCTCGGCGGTTCTGTGCGCTATTCCAGGCTTTTAAGCGAAGGAAAAGAGGAGGAAGCCACAGAGAATTTTTCCCAGGTCATCTGCCTGGCGGTACTTTTAAGCTGTTTTACCGCCATAGCCGGAAGTGTGTTTATGGATCCGCTTCTTGGACTTCTCGGAACAGCGCGGGAGGATGGGGCGCTATATTTGGCAACAAGAGACTATCTTCAGGTTCTTACGGCGGCCACACCCCTGTTTTACCTGTCCAATATCCTGAATTATTACCTGAGAAACGACGGGAGCCAGCGCCGGGCGGGCATCGGTTCCATCACAGGAAATCTCTGTGACATTGCGTTAAATGTGTTCCTGGTGCTCGTGATCGGCCTTGGAACCCGCGGGGCTGCCCTTTCCACGGCCCTCGGTCAGATCATTACCATTGCCATCTATCTCCCCGGCGTCGTAAACAGGGGCCATGGGCTTCGCCTGAGGCTGCCGCGGGGACACTGGTTTGGGCCGGCGTTTTCCTCACTCTGGGCCGGGCTTGCCACGTCGGTGCAGTATCTGTACCAGATGATTTTTTTCCTGGTGTGCAACAATCTTTTGATCCGCCTTGGGGGAGAAACAGGTGTGGCTGTGTTCGATGTGCTGCAAAACACCTCTTACCTGATCCTCTATCTGTTTGAAGGGACGGGAAGGGCCATGCAGCCGATCCTTTCCACGTATCAGGGAGAATATAACCAGATCGGCAAACGGAACGCCGTCCGCCTTGGATTTGCAGGCGGGATTGCCGCCGGCGGCCTGTTGATTGCCTTCATCGAACTCTGGCCTGCTGGGATCGGGATGCTGTTCGGCATCACCGGGACACCCTCGGAATCCCTGGCATTTACGGCCCTTCGGATTTACGGCCTCTCGGCACTTTTTGCCGGGATCAATATTCTGCTTTGTACCTATTACCAGTCCTGCGGTCAGGAAAAGGCGGCTTTTATTTTGGAAACCCTCCGGGGCGCCGTCCTTTTGATTCCCATGACATTTCTGTTTGCCAGATTTGGCCTGGAGCGCTTCTGGTGGCTGTTCCCAGTCACGGAAGCCGGCGCGCTGGCTGTTTTTTGCGTTGCAGCGGCCGGCGGGCGCTATGGCACGGCGTCCATTGACAGTGAGCGGATTTTCCAGCGCACGATTATGAGCAGCGCGTCGGACGTGGTGTCTGTAAGCCAGGAGCTGGAAGCGTTCTGTGACCGCTGGGGCGCCGATGCCAGGCAGAGCTATCTGGCGACCATGACCATCGAGGAAATCGGTGTAGCAATTTTAAAGCACGGATTTCAGGGAAGGGACGATGGGTATATCCAGATCACGGCCCTTGCCGGGGAAGACGGAGGATTTGAGCTCCATCTGAGGGATGATGCCCTGACCTTCAATCCGTTCAGCCTGCCGGAAGACCGCGCAAAAAGGGACGGCGATTTCGACGTTGACAATATGGGCGTCCTGATGATTAAGAAGCGTGCAAAAGAATTTTATTACAGGCGCTACCAGGGATTTAATACCCTGATTATTAAAATTTAGCGGGGAAGTACGGACTATGAAAATCGTATATTTTGGAAGCGATGTATTTTTGTCATGCTTCGAGTATTTTGTATCGAATCATCAGGTTTTAGCGCTTTATACTTACCATAATGACGAGGACTTTTTCACGGAATATGCCATAAAAAAGCGCGCAGAATCGCTTGGCATCCCGGTTTTTTATGAATCCATTACGAAAGAGCGCATTCTGGATTATATCGGAGAGGGCTGCGGGCTGTTTTTTTCGGCGGAATATAACCGCATTCTTCCTGTGCCGGAAGGCGAGCCGTGGTTTTTCGGCATCAACATCCACAGCTCCCTGCTTCCTGAGGGGCGAAGCTATTATCCCATCGAGGCGGCCATGGAGCGGGGGCTTTCTGTGACGGGAGTTACGGCCCACAAGCTCCGGCCGGAGCTTGACCGCGGGGATATTTTAGGGAGCCGCACGATACGCATCACGCCGGACATGGACAGCGTGGATGTCTATATGCGGAGCGGGATTTACGCCAGGGAACTGCTGGAAGAGATCATGGGCAATCTGGAGGCGGCATGGGAAAGGGCAGTCCCTCAGACCTGGAAAAAACCCTACTGGCGCCGGCCGGAAGACAGCCTTTTGACCCTGCGCCACGATCTGACAAGGGCGCAGGCGAAAGATATGTTCCGCCGATACAACAGCATGACCCAGGTATTGGCAGAAAATGTCTGGTATTATGTGACGTCATTGGAGGATGGGTCTGCGTCCATGGCAGAAGAAATCCGGATGCTGGATGCCGGGCGCATGCTGTATCGGCTGGCAGACGGCCATCTTCGGCTCCATGTCCATCCGAAAACAGATAAACAGGGAGGTGGCTGACGCGATGAAAAAAGGGAAATGGAAGGTTCGCCTTCAGTTCAAGCTGCTTTTGGGGCTGGTACTCATGGCCTTCGTTTTGATGTTAATCCTGGCTCCTGCAATTTCCGGACTTTACCGGAGCCATATGGAGGACTATTATTCGCAGCTTGCCTTTAACCAGGCATCCATTGCAGCGGAAATCATTGACGGCGACACGATCAAAAAATATTACGAAGGCGGCGAAAAGGACACGTATTACGAAGAAATCCGTCAGTATCTTCTGACAGTCAAGCAGGAGATGGGACTTAAATATTTTTATGTGGTGGTGCCGGAAGAAGAACAGATGGTTTACATCTGGGACGCAGGAGTGGAAGGCGAGCAGGGCGTGTGCGATCTCGGGGATGCAGACGCCTATTACGGCGGCGGAAATGAACTGATGCACGCTGCGTTCACCCCGAATGCCGAAAAAACCATCCTGATTACCAACAACGACGCGTACGGATATCTTGCGTCGGCGTATGTGGCGATTTTGGACAGCGCAGGGAACCCGGCTGCCCTCTCCAGCATTGATATTTCCATGGACATGATCGAACAGCAGATCCGGCAGTTCATGCTTCTTGTGCTCGGCATCACGTGCAGCGTGCTTCTGATGAGTATCTTTGCCTGCTACTTCTATATTCGCCGTATCCTGATCCGGCCGCTTGGCGTGCTTCATCAGGCGTCCCTTGGGCTGGTGGAACATAAAATGGAACATCTGGATCAGTTTGAGGTGGAGGTGCATACCGGCGATGAGGTGGAAGACCTGGCCAACGCCTTTCAGTATATGGTAAGGCGTCTCGACGGCTATATCCGCAACCTGGCCAGTGTGACGGCAGAGAAGGAGCGCATCGGGGCGGAGCTTGATGTGGCCGCCAAAATCCAGGCCGACATGCTGCCATGCATTTTCCCGCCGTTCCCGGACCGACATGAGTTTGACATCTATGCCTCCATGCGGCCTGCCAAAGAGGTGGGCGGCGATTTCTACGACTTTTTCCTGGTGGATGACGACCACCTGGCCCTCGTGATGGCCGACGTGTCAGGAAAAGGCGTTCCGGCGGCATTATTTATGATGATTTCGAAGACGCTTTTAAAGAGCGCGGCCCAGGCGGGGCTTTCTCCGAAGTCTGTTCTGGAAAAGGTAAACAACCAGCTCTGCGAAAACAACGAAGCGGAGATGTTTGTTACCGTGTGGATGGGGATTCTGGAAATCTCCACGGGAAAAATGCGGTGCGCCAATGCGGGGCATGAGTACCCGGCCATTAGACGGCGGGACGGTTCCTTTGAGCTTTATAAGGACAGGCACGGCTTTGTCCTTGCCGGCATGGAAGGCACGAGGTACCGGGAGTATGAGCTGGAGCTGGCTTACGGGGATTCGCTGTTTGTCTACACGGACGGCGTGGCGGAGGCCACCAATGTCAGACAGGAGCTTTACGGGACGGAGCGGATGCTCGCAGCGCTAAACCAGGCGCCGGAAAAAGGCTGCCGGGAGCTTTTGGCTGCCGTCAGCGAGGACGTGGACATGTTCGCAGGGGAAGCGCCGCAGTTTGACGACATCACCATGCTCTGCCTGAAAATGAACCGGCCGGACGGCGACTGCATGAAGAAAAGAAGCATCCTTCCGCAGATCGAAAACCTTGGAGAGGCGACGGCATTTTTTGAAGAGCTTTTACGGAACGAAAAAGTGCCGGAAAAAATCATTTCCCAGGTGAATATCGCTGTCGATGAGATTTTCTCCAACATCGTCCATTACAGCGGCGCCACGACGGCGACCCTTGGCTGTGAGGCGGGAGAGCAGTTCGTCCGAATCCGCTTTTCCGACAACGGAAGGCCTTACGATCCCACCACAGAGGCGCCGGAACCTGACATCACCCTGGACGCAGAGGAGCGGGGAATCGGCGGGCTTGGCATCTTTATGGTAAAGAAGATGATGGATGAGACCGCGTATGAATATTCCAACGGCTTCAATGTGCTGACCCTGGTAAAACACTGGTAGACAATTTCCAAAATATTCTAACTATATTTTTCCTGTTTACTTTTATACAGGCCATGTTATATAATTATACAAAATTTGTCATCCCGGCAAAACCGCAGGTTTTTCCTGCGTTTTGCTGTGATGAGGACGAATTTTTTCGATTTCACTAAGGAAAGGGACGGAAATGGTCAGAATTGGGAACCAGGTATTTGACGCAGATAAAATATGGGCGGAGGCGCCGGAGAAAGAACCGGGCCGCCAGTATTATTTTATAGAAAAGACCAGGGAAGTTCTGAAGGCCAGGTTCGAGGCGGAAGTGGCCTCGGGCAGGGCCATGGAAAAATATGGGAAAGAGCTGCTCGATCAGATGCTCGCCGGGGAGTTTTACGGAACCATGTTTACTCAAACCTTCGGCTGTCAGATGAACGCCAGGGATTCGGAAAAGCTCATCGGCATTTTAGAGCAGGTCGGCTTTGTCCAGGGAAAAGACGAAAGCGCGGATTTTGTCCTTTACAACACGTGTACGGTGCGGGAAAACGCCAATTTAAAGGTTTACGGCCGCCTCGGCTATTTAAACGGCTTAAAGCGGAAGAATCCCGACAAGCTCATTGCCCTCTGCGGCTGCATGATGCAGGAGCCGGAGGTGGTGGAGAAGATCCGAAAGAGCTACCGCTTTGTGGACATTATCTTCGGAACCCACAATATTTTTAAGCTTGCGGAGTTAATCTGCCTGCGGCTTATGGAACAGCATATGGTGGTGGATATCTGGGAGGGCACCGACCAGATCGTCGAGGAGCTTCCCATTGAGAGGAAATATCCCTTCAAGTCCGGCGTGAACATCATGTTCGGCTGCAACAATTTTTGCAGCTACTGCATCGTCCCCTATGTGCGGGGGCGTGAGCGGAGCCGGAACCCGGAGGATATCATAAAGGAAATCGAAGGGCTGGCCGCCGACGGTGTCGTCGAGGTCATGCTTCTGGGACAGAACGTCAATTCCTATGGAAAGACGTTAAAGGACCCGATTTCCTTTGCAGAGCTTTTAAGGCGCGTGGAAAAGGTAGAAGGGATTGAGCGGATCCGCTTCATGACTTCTCATCCGAAGGATCTTTCGGACGAGCTGATCGAAGTCATGAGGGATTCAAAGAAAATCTGTCCCCATCTCCATCTGCCGCTCCAGTCCGGGAGCAGCCGGATCTTAAAGCTCATGAACCGTCATTATACGAAGGAACAGTACCTTGCACTGGTGGAAAAACTCCGGGCTGCTGTTCCGGACATTGCCTTAACGACCGATATCATCGTCGGTTTTCCGGGCGAGACGGAGGAAGATTTTGAGGAAACCATGGATGTGGTGAGACGTGTGCGGTACGACAGCGCCTTTACCTTCATCTATTCCAAACGGACGGGCACGCCGGCGGCAGCCATGGAAAACCAGGTGCCGGACGACGTTGTGAAGGAACGGTTTGACCGGCTTTTGACCCTTGTACAGGATATCTCCAAAGAGGTGATTGCAAGGGACCAGGGGAAGACAGAAAAAGTCCTCGTAGAGGAGATCGACACCCACCAGGCCGGCTATGTGACGGGACGTCTTGGAAACAACACGGTCGTCCATTTTGAGGGCGGCCCTGAGTTAATTGGACAAATCGTAGACGTATCTCTCGATGAATCCAAAGGCTTTTACTTCATGGGAAGCCGAAAATAACAGTAAGGAGAAGGATGCGATGAAACTGCCAATCAAGAAACTGACGGCTGCGGCTTTTGCTGCCGGCCTTTCCGTATCCGTAAGCTTTACGGCTGCGGCGGAAGACGGCTTTGGGCCAGGCTACGACCTTTATCCGGAGGAAACCCAGGCTGAGGGCGGCCAGGAAGAAAACGGACAGGGCGAGGGACAGCCGGAGGAAGGACAGACAACAGGGGAACAGACAGGAGAAGGAACCGGAGAACAGACAGGAGAGAACCAGACAGGAAGCGGCACCGGCGGGAGCGGACAGGCGCAGGCCGTCCAGTACCCGGAGGGCATGGTGCCGAACACCCACCTTTACGGCGGAAATGTGGACTGGACGCCGACCAACGGCCAGGCCATCTGGGACGCCGTTGAGGTTTTCGGCCAGCCGGCCAACGTGGCAGGCCAGTACACCTGGCTTTCCGCCAAATTAAAGGACGGCTTAAACGGCAAGCTTTCCTACCGCCCCTACGTCAACAACGGCGGCTGGTTAAAATTTTATTCCGACGGGGAGCCGGGCGGCGGCACCGAAGGTTCCACCTATGTTGAGGCAATTCAGATGCATCTGACAGGCGAGGCCGCCGAGACCTATGACCTTTACTATGCCGTTGCCACGGCGCAGAGAGGCCAGCTCGGCTTTGCAAAGGCCGGGGAAATCGCCGGAACCGTCGACCTCGGCGACTGGGTCACGGATTTAAAGGTTGTTCTTGTTCCGAAGGGGACAGGCGCTCCGGCCTCGACCCTTGACCGGTATTTCGGGCCGTTTTCCGGCAGGATCCAGTTTACGGAGACGGCTGCCACCTGCGTAAACGCAGACGGGACGCCTTATACGGGCTGGGCCGATTACGACGAAGTGCGGTACTATTTTAAGGACGGCTATACCTTAAGCGGCTGGCAGTACATTGACGGGTTAAAATTCTATTTCTACCCCAACGGCCAGCTCTGCCAGGACGTAGACGGGCTTATCGGCCCCCAGGCAGAGTATGAGCTGAAAGTCAACAAGACCTTAAACTGCCTGACCGTCTATGCAAAGGACGGTGAAAACGGCTTCATCATCCCGGTGAAGGCCATGCTCACCTCCGTCGGCGACGACACGCCCATCGGCACGTTTCAGACGCCGGAGAAGTACCGCTGGAGGCTCATGTACAACGACACCTACACCCAGTATGCCACAAGGATCCAGGCAGGGGCAGGCTTCTTGTTCCACTCCATTACATATGAGACCACGAATCCGCACACGTTAATCGCCAGCGGCTACAACGGCCTGGGCGTCGTCCGCTCTGCCGGCTGCATCCGCCTGACCTGCGAAAACGCCAAGTGGATTTACGATAACTGCAAAATCGGGACAAACGTGACGATCTATGAGGATCCCAATACGCCTTCCCCGTTCATGAAGCCGTATGTGGTTCTGATCCCCGACGACCAGAATTACGATCCGACGGATCCGAACGTGTAAGTTTCAGAAGGGACGACAGACAGTGGCACTATCACCAATGATGACGCATTACCTGGAGACGAAGAAGCAGTATCCCGACTGCATCCTGTTCTACCGTCTCGGGGATTTTTACGAAATGTTCTTCGACGACGCTTTAACCGTGTCGCGGGAACTGGAAATTACACTGACAGGAAAAGACTGTGGATTAGAGGAACGCGCACCGATGTGTGGCGTTCCTTATCACGCAGTGGAGGGATATCTGACCCGCCTTGTCCAGAAGGGATATAAGGTGGCCATCGCGGAGCAGATGGAAGACCCGAAGCTTGCGAAAGGGCTTGTGAAGCGGGAAGTCATCCGCGTGGTGACTCCCGGCACCATCACCAGCGCCCAGGCCCTTGACGAGACAAAAAACAACTACCTGATGGCAGTTGTCTACACAGGGAATAACTACGGCATAGCGACGGTCGACATCACGACCGGCGATTTTTTTGTTACGGAAGTATCATCGGAGCGGGCGCTTCTTGACGAGGTGAACCGCTTTTCTCCGTCGGAACTTGTTTGCAGCGAGGCGCTTTTCATGTCCGGTCTGGATATGGAGGAGTTAAAAAACCGCTATCACCTGGCTGTCACGGCGTTGGAGAGCCGGTTCTTTTCCGACGATACATGCAGGAAAATTTTAAAAGAACACTTTAAGGTGTTAAGCCTCGAGGGACTTGGCCTCGGCGACTACGAAAACGGGATGATTGCCTGCGGCTGCGTCCTCCAGTACCTCTATGAGACCCAGAAAAATGACCTCTCCCATTTAACAAAGCTGACGCCTTATACCACGGGTCAGTTTATGGTGATCGACACGTCCACGAGGCGGAATCTGGAGCTTGTGGAGACCTTAAGGGAAAAGCAGAAGAGAGGCACGCTTCTCTGGGTACTAGACCGGACGAAGACAGCCATGGGAGCCAGGATGCTTCGGACGTTCATCGAGCAGCCGCTCATTTCCGCCGCGGAGATCGAGAGGCGCCAGGCGGCCATCGAAGAGCTCAACATGAACTTCATTTCCAGGGAGGAAATCCGGGAATACTTAAATTCCATCTACGACCTGGAGCGCCTCATCGGCCGCATCAGCTACAAAACGGCAAACCCCAGGGATCTTCTGGCCTTTAAGAATTCCCTGTCCATGCTGCCTTATATTAAAAATCTGCTGGGCGAGTTTTCCGGCAGCCTCTTAAAGGAGCTGTACGATGACCTGGATGAGCTCTCCGACCTCTTTGATCTGATCGGCCGCTCCATCGTAGAGGAACCGCCCATCACCGTCCGCGAGGGAAATATCATCAAGGACGGCTATAACGAGGAGGTCGACAAGTACCGGAAGGCCAAGACCGAGGGGAAGAGCTGGCTCGCAGAGCTGGAGGCCTCCGAGCGGGAAAAAACGGGGATCAAGACCTTAAAAGTCAAGTTCAACAAGGTGTTCGGCTATTATTTTGAAGTCACAAACTCCTTTAAAGACATGGTGCCGGACTACTATATCCGCAAACAGACTCTCACCAACGCGGAACGGTACACCACCGACCGCTTAAAGGAATTGGAGGACATCATCATGGGAGCCGAGGACCGGCTCTACACGCTGGAATACGAGCTGTTCTGCCAGGTGCGGGATACCATCGCCGGAGAAGTCTTACGGATCCAGAAGACGGCGAAGGCCATCGCAGGAACCGACGTATTTACGGCCCTTTCCGCCGTCGCCATGCGGAACAACTATGTGAAGCCGCGAATCAATGAAAAGGGCATCATCAACATCAAAAACGGCCGTCATCCCGTGGTGGAAAAGATGATGCGGGACGACATGTTCGTCGCCAACGACACGTATCTCGACAACGGGAAAAACAGGATTTCCGTCATCACCGGCCCCAACATGGCCGGAAAATCCACCTACATGCGCCAGACGGCTTTAATCGTCTTAATGGCGCAGATCGGAAGCTTCGTCCCGGCCGACGAGGCCAACATCGGCATCTGCGACAGGATTTTCACCCGCGTCGGCGCCTCCGACGACCTGGCTTCCGGCCAGAGTACCTTCATGGTGGAAATGACCGAGGTGGCAAACATCCTGCGGAACGCCACGAAAAACAGCCTGCTTGTCCTAGACGAGATCGGCCGCGGCACCAGCACCTTTGACGGCCTTGCCATCGCTTGGGCCGTCATCGAGCACATCAGCAGTACAAAGCTTCTGGGCGCCAAAACGCTGTTTGCGACCCATTACCATGAGCTGACGGAGCTGGAGGGCGCCATAAGCGGCGTCAACAACTACTGCATCGCCGTAAAAGAACAGGGCGACGACATCGTGTTCCTCAGGAAAATCGTAAAGGGCGGCGCAGATAAGAGCTACGGCATCCAGGTGGCGAAGTTAGCAGGAGTTCCGGATTCCGTCATCGCCCGTGCAAAGGAATTGGTGGAAGAGCTTTCCAGCGCCGACATCACCTCCCATGCGAGAGAAATCGCCGAGGCGCACTCGACTGCGCCCCAGCATAAGGCCGTGACGAAGCCGGATGAAGTGGATTTAAACCAGCTTTCGATTTTTGACACGGTGAAAGACGACGACATTGTCCGGGAGTTAAAGGATCTGGAGCTTTCCACAATGACGCCCATCGACGCCTTAAACACCCTTTACAGGCTTCAGACCAAGTTAAAAAACCGCTGGGAATCATAAAAAGGAGGGACAGCCATGCCGATTCAGCTTCTCGATCAGAATACCATCAACCAGATTGCGGCCGGAGAGGTGGTGGAACGGCCGGCTTCGGTGGTGAAGGAGCTCATGGAAAACGCCATTGACGCCGGGGCCACAGCCGTGACGGCAGAAATCCGCGACGGCGGCATCGGCTTCGTCCGCATCACCGACAACGGCTGCGGGATCCCTGGGGACGAGCTTCCCCTGGCTTTCCTGCGCCATTCCACCAGCAAGATCCGGTCGGCGGCCGATCTGGTGGCCATATCCTCCCTGGGCTTTCGCGGCGAGGCGCTTTCCAGCATTGCGGCCGTGTCCCAGGTGGAGGTCATCACGAAGACAGCCGGGAGCTTAAACGGCTTCCGCTACCAGATTGAGGGCGGGAAAGAGAAGTCCCTCGAGGAGATCGGGGCGCCGGACGGCACCACCTTCATTTCCAGGAACCTCTTCTACAACACGCCGGCCAGACGGAAGTTTTTAAAGACGGCGGCCACCGAGGGCGGCCATGTGGCCGATCTGGTGGAAAAGATTGCCCTTTCCCATCCGGAGATTTCCATCCGCCTGATCGTCAACAACCAGACGAAGCTTCACACCTCCGGAAACCACAATTTAAAGGACATCATCTACACGGTTTACGGCAGGGAGATTGCCGCAAACCTGATTCCCATCGACGTGAAGACCGACTGGTTCACTATTTCCGGCTTCATCGGAAAGCCGGTGATCGCCAGAGGGAACCGGAATTTTGAAAATTATTTTATCAATGGAAGATATATCAAAAGCGGCATCATAGCAAAGGCCATCGAGGACGGCTATAAGAGCTATATGATGCAGCATAAATATCCGTTTACGCTGCTGCATTTTCAGGTGGAGCCGGAGTTCATCGACGTCAACGTCCATCCCTCAAAGATGGAGCTGCGGTTCAAGGACGGGGAGTTCATTTACCGCACCATTTGCCAGGCCGTTTCCGAGGCTCTTAGCGGCAGGGAGCTGATTCCGGCGGCGGAGCTTTCCGGAAACCGGGAAGAGAAGCAGGAGACAGACGGTACGCCAAATACCCCGGGGACAGGCGCGGCCGCAAAGCCGCAGAGAGGGCCGGAGCCCTTTGAGCGCCGCCGTTTAAACGCCATGGGAGTGGGAGAGAGCCCTGCCTCTTATGGGAAGGCGGCGGAGCGCGCTTTTCGGCCGGAAACGACGGCGGAACGTGCCGTCCGGCAGGAAACGGAAACGGGAAGCGGCGTGCCGGAAAAAGCGCCGGTTCCCGCAGACGGCGGGACAGGTTCCCTGGATGCAAAGCAGGAGCCGCGGCCAGCGCTGCCCGGCCCCTCAGCCGGTCAGCCGGTTTCCCGCCCGCTAGACAGTACGCCGGAAGCTGCTGCGGATACCCGGATTCCCAGTACGCCGGAAGCTGCGACGGATACCCGGACTCCCAGGACGCCGGCATCCGCCGTGCCTCAGAAACCTTCTGTCGCGCCCCAGCCCCTCGTTCCCGCGCCGTCAAAGCCATCGGAACCTGCAAAACCATCCACGCCCCCACAGGCGAAGGAAGCCCCAGGCGAACCGCTCGTCCAGCTTGAGATGTTCGATGACCGCCTTCTTTCGGAACAGTCCCGGTACTGGCACCGCCTGATCGGCCAGGTGTTCGACACCTACTGGATCATCGAATACAAGGACGCCATGTACATCATCGACCAGCACGCGGCCCACGAAAAGGTACTGTTTGAAAAGACCTTCGCCTCTTTAAAGTCCAGGGAGTTCACCTCCCAGAACATCAGCCCGCCCATTATCCTGACTTTATCGCTCCAGGAGGCGGAGCTTCTTCGCCGTTATCAGAGGGAATTTGAGACCATCGGCTTTGAAATCGAGCATTTCGGCGGCAACGAATACGCCGTCCGCGCCGTGCCCGACAACTTGTTTTCCCTGGCAAAAAAAGAGCTTCTTTTAGAGATGTTAGACGGCCTCTCCGAGGACACCGGCATTTCCGGCTCCGAGATGATCTACGACCGGATTGCCACCATGTCCTGCAAGGCCGCCGTTAAAGGGAACAACCGGCTCTCGGAGCGGGAAGCCAACGAACTGATCGACCAGCTTTTGAAGCTGGAAAATCCCTACGCCTGCCCTCACGGCCGGCCCACCATCATCTCCATCAGCAAATATGAGATGGAGAAAAAATTCAAGAGGATCGTTTAAATGAAGCAGCCTTTGATAATTTTAACGGGGCCGACGGCCGCCGGGAAGACGGCACTTTCCGTCCGCCTTGCAAAAGCCATTGGCGGCGAAATCATCAGCGCCGACTCCATGCAGGTGTACCGCGGCATGGACATCGGCTCCGCCAAAGCCACAAAAGAGGAGATGGGCGGCATCCGCCACCACTTAATCGACGTTTTGGAGCCGTCAGAGGAGTTCAACGTAACGCGGTTTCAGTCCATGGCGTTAGACGCCATGAAAGAGATTCAGGAGGCAGGCCATATCCCGATAGTGGCAGGCGGAACCGGCTTTTACATCCAGGCCCTGCTTTATGACATTGACTTTACGGAAAACGACGGCGACATGGCTTTCCGCCATGAGTTGGAGCGGCTGGCCGAAGAAAAAGGGCCGGAATGCCTTCATGAGCGGTTAAAACAGGTAGATCCGGAATCGGCCGCTGCCATCCATCCGAACAATCGGAAGCGGGTGATCCGTGCCCTGGAATTTTATGAAAAAACGGGGATGAAGATTTCCGACCACAACGAGGCGGAACAAAAGAAGGAATCGCCCTACCAGTTTGTCTATTACGTCCTCACCATGGATCGGGCGCGGCTTTATGAGCGCATCGACGCCCGCGTGGACAGGATGGCTGCGGCCGGGCTCGTGGACGAGGTGAAAGCCTTAAAGGACGCCGGCCTTACAAAGGATATGGTGTCCATGCAGGGACTCGGCTATAAAGAAATCCTGGATTTCCTGGACGGGAATATGAGCCTGGAGGAAGCCGTCTCTGTCATCAAGCGGGACACCAGGCATTTTGCCAAGCGCCAGCTCACCTGGTTTCGCAGGGAGCGGGACGTCTGCTGGCTTGACTGGGAAAAATTTGACTGGAACGAAGACAGGATGCTTCACTGGATCCTCTCGGATCTTACAGAGCGCGGCATCATAAAAAAGGAGCAGATACAATCATGGAATTAACGGAGATATATGGGACACTCGGCGTCACCGGGCCTGTCCTGGAATACGGAAAGCAGATCGAGGAGAGTTTAAAAGAACGGTTTGAGGCCATCGACGCCACGGCGGAGTACAACCAGTTAAAGGTCATCAAAGCCATGCAGGAGGCCAGGGTCAGCGACATCCACTTTGCCGGCACCACCGGCTACGGCTACAACGATCTGGGCCGCGACACCCTGGAAGAGGTCTATGCAAAGGCCTTCCACGGCGAGGACGCTCTGGTTCGCCCGCAGCTGATTTCCGGCACCCACGCCCTTGCCATCGCCCTTTCCGGGAACTTGCGGCCGGGCGACGAGATTCTTTCGCCGGTTGGAAAGCCCTACGACACCTTAGAGGAGGTCATCGGTATCCGGGATTCCGTCGGCTCCTTAAAGGAGTTTGGGATCACTTACCGCCAGGTAGATCTTTTAGAGGACGGAAGCTTCGACTGGGAGAACATCAGAAAGGCCATTAACGAGAAAACAAGGCTGGTGGAAATCCAGCGTTCCAAGGGCTATGCCACGCGCCCGACCCTTTCCGTCGGCCGGATCGGGGAGCTGATCGCCTTCATTAAGGCCTTAAAGCCTGACGTGATCTGCATGGTGGACAACTGCTACGGCGAATTCGTGGAGCGGATCGAGCCCACCGACGTGGGCGCGGACATGATCGTCGGCTCTCTAATTAAGAACCCCGGCGGCGGGCTGGCGCCCATCGGCGGCTATATCGTCGGAAGAAAAGACTGCATCGAGCGGGCGGCCTGCCGGCTTACGGCGCCCGGACTCGGAAAAGAAGTGGGCGCAAGCCTCGGCGTCAGCCAGTCCTTGTACCAGGGCCTTTTCCTTTCGCCGACCGTTGTGGCCGGCGCCTTAAAGGGGGCCATCTTTGCGGCCAACCTCTATGAGAGGCTCGGTTTTTCCGTGGTTCCAAACGGCAGCGAGAGCCGTCATGACATCATCCAGGCCATCACCTTCGGCACACCCGAGGGCGTGATCAAATTCTGCGAGGGCATCCAGGCGGCTGCGCCTGTGGACAGCTTCGTGACGCCGGAGCCGTGGGCCATGCCCGGCTATGATTCCGACGTCATTATGGCGGCAGGCGCCTTCATCCAGGGCGCTTCCATCGAGCTTTCGGCCGATGCGCCGATTAAACCGCCCTACGCCGTCTATTTCCAGGGCGGTCTGACCTGGTACCATGCGAAGTTCGGTATCTTAAAATCGCTCCAGAAGCTTCTCGATGCCGGGCTCATAAGCCTCCCGCAGGCATAAACATTTCAAAACTCTTAATAAACATTAAATTTTTCTGCCTGCGTTGTTTTGGGGCTGAAAATGTGGTATATTTAACTGATAGCATAAAGGGAAGGACAAGCATGTATGAGAGGGAAAAATTTTTGGATTCTGCTGATTTTCCTGCTGTCCGGCATCGTTCTGGGCGGCTTTATCGGGAATATGGCTGAGGGGATCCCCGGCCTTTCCTGGCTGAATTTCGGCCAGTCCTTTGGGATTAAAGACCCCATCGTCCTGGACTTCGGGCTCTTAATCATCACCTTCGGGCTGACAATCCGCATCACGATGGCCAGCATCATCGGCGTGGCCCTCGCCATTCTCGCATACCGCTACGTCTAAGGATCCATATTCCGGGGCCAGGTGCTTGGAGAGCGGAAAGGCCAGTATGGATCAGAAAAGAAAAACCGAAACAAAAGAAGAAATCACCATGAAGACGCTGCCGGCATCGGAACAGCCCTACGAAAAGGTTCTGGAGTACGGAGCCGCCTCCCTTTCGGACGCAGAGCTCCTCTCGGTGATCCTGCGGAGCGGTTCTAAAGGGATGCCGGCCAGGGCGCTTGCGGAAAAGGTACTGTCCCTTGGAACCCCCGACGGACTGGCGGGCCTTCTCCATCATTCCCTGGCGGATTACAAGGCTATCCGCGGAATCGGAGACGTGAAGGCCATCCAGCTTTCCTGCCTGGGTGAGCTTTCCAAACGGATCTGGCGGTCGGCTTCGGCTGTCCGTTCCCCGTCCTTCCATGAGCCGGAGGACATTGCCGCCTACTACATGGAAGAGCTCCGCCATATGGAGCAGGAATGCCTGCGCCTCATGATCTTCAATACGAAAAACCTCCTGATTAAGGAGCTGGAAATCTCCCGCGGCACTGTCAACGCGTCCATCGCCACGCCCAGGGAGCTTTATATTGAGGCGCTCCGCTACCGGGGAACCGGGATCGCCCTGGTTCACAACCATCCGAGCGGGGACGCGGCGCCAAGCAGGGAAGACTGCTTTTTTACGAGACGTGTGATGGAAGCCGGAAATTTAATCGGGATTCCGCTGTTAGACCACGTCATTATCGGGGATAATTGCTATGTGAGTCTCAGGGAACGAGGAATTTTAGAGGAATGAAGAACACCAAGTATTTTTTGGCCGGGCTGACCGTGCTCTGTATCTGCATGATCGGCGTCACTACCGTAAACGGTACTATTTTAAACCCGCTGCGGGATGCGGTCGGCTATGTGCTCGTCCCGCTTCAGACCGGGATCAATGCCGTTGGCGGCAGCATTTACAGCGAGGCCAGCAAAATCAAAGAACTCAGCACGGCGCTTGAGGACAAGGAAAAGCTCCAGGCCAGAGTGGACGAACTGACAGAAGAAAACACCAGGCTCCGCGCAGAACAGGAGGAGCTTTCCAGGCTCAGAAAGCTCTATGAGCTGGACGAGCAGTACATGCAGTATCAGAAAGTGGGAGCCAGGATCATTGCCAAGGATACCGGCGAATGGTTCCATGTGTTCCGGATCAACAAAGGCTCTGACGACGGCATCCGCGAGGGCATGAACGTCATCGCAGGCGGCGGCCTTGTGGGGATCGTGACCGACGTGGGCGCCAATTATGCCACGGTGCGCTCCATCATCGACGATTCCAGCCAGGTCAGCGCCATGGCCCAGGATTCCGGCGATTCCTGCATCGTTTCCGGCGACTTAAAGCTTTTCGAGGAAGGCCGCCTCAGGCTTTCCTACATGGAAAAGGACGACGATATCGAGGACGGCGACATGATCGTCACCTCCAATATCAGTGAAAAATTCCTTCCCGGCATCCTGATCGGCTATGCCGCGGATATTACGGTAGACTACAACGACAATTTAAGCAAATCCGGATACCTGATCCCTGTGGCCCAGTTTGACAGGCTCCAGGAGGTTCTGGTGATTACGGATACAAAGGATGCGGGGCCTGATTTCGATGAATAGCAATCTCAAACAGATCGCCATCAACCTGGTGTTAATCGTCCTGGCGTTTACGATCCAGAGCAGCGTGTTCCCGTTAATGCCGTTTCTCTCGGCATACCCGAACCTGCTTGTGATCCTGATTTTTTCCTTCGGCTTCATAAGAGGCAGCCGGTCGGGAATGGCCTACGGGCTCGTGGCAGGGCTTTTCATGGATCTTTCATCCGGCGGCGCCCTGGGCTTTTATACGCTGATCTTCGTGTGGATGGGCTACGTCAACGGGATCTGCACGAAATACTATTATGAGGACTACATCACGCTGCCCCTTGTGCTCTGCGTGTTAAATGAGCTGGCATACAACCTCTATCTCTATATGTTCAGCTTCTTAATCCGGGGGCGGCTGGATTTCGGCTATTATCTCGTGAACATCATTCTTCCGGAAACGATCTTCACGGTTGTCACGACTCTGGCTGTGTACCGGCTGTTCCTTTTCATCAGCCGGAAGTTAGAAGAGATGGAAAAAAGGAGAGACACAACGATTGTTTAATGACTTACTGGAAATTCTAAAGGATTTCGTGAAAAAACTCTTCGCCTCGCGGCTTTTCCTTCTGGGCGTGTTTTTTACATGCCTGTTTTCCGTCCTGGCTGTCCGGCTTTTCAACCTCCAAATCATCGAGGGCGAGACTTATCAGGAAAATTACATGGCAAAAACCGAGAAGGTCGTAAGCCTTCCCAGCACCCGCGGGAACATCTATGACAGGAACGGGAACGTGCTGGCCTATAATGAGCTGGCCTACAACGTGACGATCCAGGACAACGGGCAGTTTTCCACCACCAACGAGCGGAATCTGATGCTCCTTGAGCTGGTGCAGATTTTAAACCGCCACGGCGAAAAGATCCAGGGCGATCTTGCCATCGGCTTTGACTATACCGGGGAGCTTGTCTTTACAACAACCAGCGAGCTGGAGCGGAAGCGGTTTTTGCGGGATTACTACGGCTTAAGAAGCATCGACGAGCTGGACAACGAAGAGGGCACGACGCCGTCGGACGTGACGGCCAGGGAGATTTTGGAGAGCCGGAAGAAGGCCTACGGCTTAGACAAGCTGACGGATAAGGATGGAAATCCCATAGCCCTGACTGACGAAGAGGCGCTGGCCATCGCCAACATCCGCTATACCATGAATTTCACCGCATACCGGAAGTACGAGTCGACGACGGTTGCCGCCAACGTGAGCAAGGAGACTATGACGGATGTCCTGGAAAACTCTGCTGATTTAAAAGGCGTGAACATAGAAAAGACAACAAACCGCGTCTACAACGACAGCGTTTACTTCGCCCCGATCATCGGCTATATCGGGAAAATCTGGGACGAGGAGCTGGAGGAGCTGAAAAAATCGGACTCCGATTATGAGCTTACGGATCTGGTGGGAAAGACGGGAATCGAGTCCTCCATGGAGTCATACCTGAAAGGGAAAAAGGGCTCCCAGACCATGTACGTGGACAGCATGGGACGGATTCTGGAAATCGTCTCGGAGGAGGCGCCGGAGGCGGGAAATGACATCTACCTGACTGTCGACCGGGAGCTTCAGATCGGTATTTACCATATTTTAGAGCAGCAGCTTGCCGGCGTCCTCACGTCGAAGCTTGTGAACCGGGATCTGACGGACGCCGATTACACAAAGGCCTCTGACATCCCGATTCCCGTAAAGGATGTGTACTTCCAGTTCATCAACAACAACATCCTGGATTTCAACGCCTTTTCCGCCGCCGAGGCCTCCCAGGTGGAGAAAGATATCTATGCCAAATATTCCGCTGCCAGGGAGCAGGTTCTCGGGAGCCTGCGGTCGGAGCTGACAGACGAAAATGCCGTGCCCATGTCGGCGCTTTCCGAGGACATGTATTCTTACATGCAGTATATTTACACGTACCTGTCTGACCAGGGGATCGTTGTCTCTGACAAAATCCCCCAGGATTCCGAGGCGTATCTTTCCTGGCGCGAGGATTCCATCAGCCTCAGGGATTACCTCTACGCCGGTATCGCCGACAGCTGGATCGACACCACGAAGCTTTCCGTGGATACGAAATATTCCGGTGCCGACGATATTTATAACATCCTTGTGGAATATATCATGGAAGACTTAAAAACGGATACGGCCTTTGCAAAGAAAATTTACCGGTACCTGATCAACGCCGGGACCGTGACCGGGCGTGAGCTGTGTCTGGCTCTGTACTCCCAGAATATCCTGGCTTACGATGAGAACGAGTACCGGATGCTTGCGGCAGGCGGAGAGGAATACGCCTTCCAGTTTATCCGCCAGAAGATCTCCGACATCGAGATCACGCCGGCACAGCTTGCCCTGGATCCCTGTTCGGCCGGCTGCGTCGTCACCGATGTAAACACCGGCGAGGTGCTGGCGCTCGTGACGTACCCGAGCTATGACAACAACAAGTTTTCCGGCACCGTCGATGCCGATTACTACAATAAGCTGAACAACGACTTGTCGCTTCCGCTGTTCAACAATGCGACCCAGGCCCAGAAGGCGCCCGGCTCCACCTTTAAGCCGATCATCGCCGCAGCCGCCCTGGAAGAAGGCGTTGTGAGCCTTACGGACACGGTCACATGTACCGGCCAGTACCAGGAGATTACTCCGCATTTGAAATGCTGGATTTATCCCGGCGCCCACGGCGTACTCGGCGTGGTGGGAGGCATCCAGAATTCCTGCAATGTTTTCATGGCTGAGATGGGCCACAGGTTCTCTCTCCATGAGGACGGGACGTATGATCCGGAAAAGGGAATTGAGACCATCCGGAAATACGCGGCCATGTTCGGCCTCGACGAGACTTCCGGCATCGAGATCTCCGAGCGGTCACCCCACATGACGACGGAAAATCCCGAGGCATCGTCCATCGGGCAGGGCACGAACCAGTATTCCAACGTACAGCTTGCCAGATATATTTCCGCCATTGCAAACCGCGGCACGGTCTTTAGCTTAAGTCTTCTCGATAAAATGACGGATTCCCAGGGGAACCTGATTGAAGACTTTTCGCCTGAAGTCCGCTCCCATGCAGATATGGCCGAATCCACCTGGGATGCCGTACAGCTTGGTATGCGCCGCGTTATTTCCAACGGCTCCGCCAGACGGATCTTCAGCGACCTGGAGGTGGACATTGCCGGAAAAACCGGTACGGCAGAGGAGATTAAGAACGGCCATAAGATCAACCATGCGTTCTTCGTGTCCTTTGCCCCGTATGATAACCCGGAGATCGCCGTTACGGTCAATATCCCTTACGGATATTCGTCCTCCAATGCGGCGACAGCGGCAAAAAATATCTATCGGTTCTACTATGGCTATACAGGTCTGGAAGCAGTTCTGGACAACAGCGCGTCGAGCGTCTCCAACGTCGAGATCGGAGACTAGGCACGGAAGGGGGATTCTTTTATGCGAAACACGGTGGTAATCAAGGGGAACAAGGCCGGTATGACCGTCTATCTCGATCCCGGCGTCCCCTTTGAAGCGCTCCTTGGCGCCGTCAGGGAGAAATTTAAGGAAACCGCCAAATTCTGGGGTTCCGCCCAGATGACCCTGACCTTAGAGGGCAGGGCCCTTACAGCAGAAGAAGAATTCAGAATCGTCAATGCGGTTACGGAGAATTCAGGGATCGAGGTGCTCTGCCTCCTGGATTCCGACGGGGAGCGCATTGAACGGTGTGAAAAAGCACTGAACGAAAAGCTTATGGAGCTGTCCTCCCACACGGGACAGTTCTATAAGGGGAGCCTGCGGGACGGCGACGTCCTGGAGTCGGAAGCCAGCATTGTCGTCATCGGCGACGTGGAAAAGGGCGCCCGCATCCTGGCGAAGGGGAACGTCATCGTCCTCGGCGCCCTGCGGGGCAGCGTCACCGCCGGCCTCTCAGGAAACAGGAAAGCCGTCGTGGTGGCTTTGGAGATGGAGCCGGTGCAGGTGAAGATTGCAGACCTGACGCTCATGGGAAACGGCCGAAAACGCATTTTTGACCGCGGCCCGATGATAATTCTTGTAGAAAATGGTCGGATTTGTTCCGAGCCCATAAAAAAGAACTTCCTGAGCGCATTAAATTTCATTTAATACTGGAAATATTTTTAATTTTCATGTAGAATAGAAGAGTCAGGGACAACTAAATACAGGAGGATATTCTTATGAGTGAAGTCATTGTTGTTACATCCGGTAAAGGGGGTGTTGGCAAGACGACGACCTCTGCGAATGTCGGAACAGGTCTCGCCATGCTTGGTGAGAAGGTGGTGCTCATTGATACGGACATCGGCCTTCGGAACCTGGACGTGGTCATGGGACTGGAAAACCGCATCGTCTACAACCTTGTGGACGTCGTGGAGGGGAATTGCCGAATGAAGCAGGCCCTTATAAAAGACAAAAGATATCCGAACCTGTTTTTACTTCCGTCCGCCCAGACGAGGGACAAGTCTTCCGTGTCCCCGGGCCAGATGATGAAGCTGGTGGACGATTTAAGAGAAGAATTTGATTATGTACTGTTGGACTGCCCTGCCGGGATCGAGCAGGGATTTAAAAACGCCATCGCCGGCGCTGACCGCGCCTTTGTGGTGACGACGCCGGAGGTCTCCGCCATCCGCGATGCCGACCGGATCGTGGGCCTTTTGGAGGCGGCCGAGATCAAAAAGCTGGATCTGATCGTCAACCGGATCCGCATGGACATGGTGCGCCGCGGCGACATGATGTCCATTGAGGACGTGACGGACATTCTGGGGATCCCGATCCTGGGAGCCGTTCCGGACGATGAGGAGATCGTCATTTCCACGAACCAGGGAGAACCGCTCGTGGGGATGAATTCCTTCGCCGGACAGGCATATCTCAATATCTGCAAGCGTGTACTTGGTCAGGAGGTACCGATTATGGATCTTGAGTTAAACCGGGGATTTTTCTCGAGGCTGACCGGGCTTTTAAAGAGAGCGTAGGAGAGGCTTGAATCTTTTGGAAATCCTGACAAAACGGAATTCCGGAACCATTGCCAAGCGGCGGCTTCAGTTCGTCCTGATTGCCGACCGGGCTGGCTGTACGCCGGAAATCCTTGAAATGATCAAGGATGACATGATAAAAGCCATTTCAAAATACATGGAAATCGACACGAACGGCCTGGAAATCAAAATTACGCAGGTGGAGGACTCCCAGTCCGCGGCCGGTCTTCCGGTGCTGTATGCCAGCATTCCGATTCGTGTCCTGCTTACTAAGGGGACTTGCTTTTAATGTTTTCTGAATACAATTTTCGCAGCTTTAATATCCGGATCCTGCTCTATGTGATGGCTCTGACGGCCGTCGGGATTGTCGTCATCAACAGTGCTGTGGCCGGAGATACAAGCTATACGGAAAAACAGCTCATTGGGTTCGCGGGAGGGCTCTGCATGGCAGCCGCCCTTGCCTTTATCAATTACCGATGGCTCCTTAAGTTCAACTGGGTCATCTATCTTGGCTGTATCGTGATCCTTGCGGCAGTTATTTTAAACGGGGCTTTGGGCGGCGGCTCTATGCGGTGGATCGAACTCCCCGTCATCGGCCGCTTCCAGCCCTCCGAATTTGTAAAGATCGGCCTGATCCTTTTCTTTTCCTGGTATCTGGAAAAATACCAGGAAAAGATCAACCGGCCGCTCGTCCTTTTGTCTGTGGCGGTGTTTGCCGCGGTTCCGCTGTTCTTGATTTTGGAGCAGCCGGATCTTTCCACGAGCATTGTCATCGCCGTTTTCATTCTCTGCCTGATCTTTGCCGCCGGCATCGACTATAAATGGATTTTGGGCTCCATCGCCGTCGTTGTCCCACTGGGCGGGATCATGCTTTTTCTCGCAGAGCAGGGGATGGTCCCGTTTTTGCGGGGATATCAGGTAAACCGGATCCTGGCGTTTATTATGCCTGAGAAGTATGCGGAGTTAAACCTCCAGCAGGACAATTCGATGATGGCCATCGGTTCCGGGCAGCTTTATGGAAAAGGCCTGTTCAATGATACGGCAATTTCCGTTAAAAACGGCAACTTCTTATCAGAGGAGCATACGGACTTTATTTTTTCCGTTCTTGGCGAGGAAATGGGCTTTGTCGGCTGCATGGCTGTGCTGGCACTGTATCTTCTGCTCATTTACGAATGCCTGCGGACGGCAAGCCGTGCCAGAGATTTAAGCGGCCGGCTGATCTGCACCGGCGTCGCGGCGCTGGTGGGGTTCCAGGCGTTTACGAATATTGCAGTCGCCACCGGGGTATTCCCCAACACGGGGCTTCCCCTTCCGTTTTTAAGCTACGGAGTAAGCTCGCTGGTGAGTTTGTATATAGGAATAGGTATTGTCTTAAATGTAGGTCTTCAGCGCAGCACAAAACCAGAATATTAGGAGGTATGGCAATGAATGTCGGACTGATCGCGCACGATTCCAAAAAAAAGCTCATGCAGAACTTCTGTATTGCCTATAAGGGGATCCTCAGCAAACACACCCTTTATGCAACAGGCACCACAGGAAAATTGATCGAGGAAGTTACGAATCTCAATATACACAAATTTTTGCCGGGCCATCTCGGCGGGGAGCAGCAGATGGGGGCCCAGATCGAGAACAATGACATTGATCTCGTGGTGTTCCTCAGAGATCCGCTGTCTCCCAAATCCCATGAACCGGATGTCAACAAGGCCGTGCGCCTCTGCGATATCCACAATGTACCTTTGGCAACAAACCTGGCAACCGCAGAGCTTCTCATCAAGGCTCTCGACCGTGGAGATCTGGAATGGCGGGAAATGTACAAATAAAACGGTTCCTGCTCCTCGTTCTGGCGGCAGGCCTTCTGGTGTCCGGCTGTCAGAAAAAGCCGGCCTTTGAGGATGCCTATGTTTTTGAGGAGCGGGCAGAAAACTTTACCGCAGAGGGGCCCCGCACACCGGAGCCCTTTGCGGCAGACCTTGCTGTCATCACCGATGGGGACGACGTATCGCCTGCTCTTGACGCAGAGGCAGCCGCCGTGTTTTCCCTTGACGGCGGAGAGGCCCTGTTTCATAAAAACGCCATGGCACGGATGAACCCTGCCAGCACGACGAAAATCATGACGGCGATCCTGGCATTAAAATACGGGAATTTAAGCGACCTGATAACCGTGGGGGACGAGGTGATTATCACGGAAGCCGGTTCCTCCATGTGCGGCGTGAAGCCAGGTGATACCATGACCTTAGAGCAGCTTCTCTACGGCCTTATGATGCCGTCGGGAAACGATGCGGCCAATGCCATTGCCGTCTATCTGGCCGGTAGCATTGATTCTTTTGCAGATGCCATGAACGAGGAGGCCTGGAACATCGGGGCCACCGGCACCCACTACACCAACGCCAACGGCTTAACGGAGCCGGAGCACTACACGACGGCTTATGACCTCTATCTGATGTTCCACGAAGCCCTGAAATATCCGAAATTCCGGGAAATCATCGGGACGCATTCCTACACGGCCGATTATACGGGAGCCGACGGCGCAGCGAAAACCGTGACCTGGACAGTGGGGAATTACTACATGAACGGCAAGACGGAAACGCCTGCCGGGCTTACGGTTTTCGGCGGAAAGACGGGAACTACGAACGCTGCCGGCTACTGCCTGGTTATGGGGAGCCGCACGGACGACGGCCGCGAATATGCGTCTGTTGTCATGAAAGCAGCAAGCCGCGACAAGCTGTATGACAGCATGACGAAGATAATTTCTAATATTGTCAAATAGTCGTTGCATTTTTTGGATATTTAGTCTATAATCAAATCATATACAAACGATTTTTTTATACAAATCATATAAATCCAAGGAGGAGATCATTATGGTGCAGATTATCGCTGGAAAAAAGGGGAAAGGCAAAACAAAATATTTACTGGATATGGCAAATACTGCTATCAAAGAATCCAAGGGTTCCGTAGTTTATCTTGACAAGAGTTCCAAGCATATGTATGAGCTCAGCAATAAGATCCGTCTCATCAATGTAGCAGAATTTCCTGTACATAGCCCGGAGGGCTTTATCGGTTTCATCTGCGGCATTATTTCCCAGGATCATGACCTGGAAACGATGTTCCTTGACAGCTTCCTGAAACTGGCCAGCCTGGAGGGTGAAGATATCTCTTCCGTGGTTGCAGAGCTGGATGACATCGGCAAAAAATATCATGTAAACTTTGTCTTAAGCGTTTCCATGGACGGCGAAGAGCTTCCGGAAAATGCAAAGGGTATGATCCTTGTGGCGCTGTAAGAATACAGAAAACCTATGATATGGAAAATCAATGGCATAGACTTTCGTTTATGCCATTTTTTCTTGAATTTTCAGCCCGATGCTTTTATAATGAATGGTAGCCCGGCCGTACAGGAATCCGGCCGGGAAGTATCTGCCGGGAGGTTTTGGGATGGCGAAGAAAAAGACAAAGAAAGTCGTTCGGTATCGCCGGCCGTTAAATATCAATGTGGGCATGATTATTTTTGCCCTCATTTTTGCATACATGGCTTTTTATGTATATACCTACATCAGACGCGACAAAATCGAGTTTTATGAGGTGTCCGAGGGCGGCATCGTAAATGACCAGCGCCATACGGGCATTATTTTCCGTGAGGAAGAGACGAAGTACACGGACAGGGCCGGAAATATCAACTATTACCTCAGAGAAGGGAAACGGGCCGCCGTCGGGACAAGGATTTATTCCATCGACGAGACCGGGACGCTCTCTGAGCTTTTGGCCGCGCAGGCCGACAGCTCCGTGGTGCTTTCCCAGGAAAATTTGTCGACCATCAAAAAGCAGCTCTCTTCCTTCAGCCAGACGTTTACAGACGCCGCTTTCCACAGCGTCTATGACGCCAAATATACGCTGGATTCCGAGGTGTTAGAGTTCGTCAACGTGGATACGTTAAAAAATCTGGACAGCGTGGTTTCCGAGATGGGCGTCAATTTCAGCCAGGTGCGCGCCGATGCATCCGGCATTGTTTCTTACTCCATTGATTCCCTCGATGGGACAGCCCCGAACCAGGTAACGGCTGAAACCTTTGACCGTTCTTCCTATACGAGGACAAACATCAAATCGGGGCAGCTTGTGGAGACCGGGGCGCCGGCCTATAAGCTCGTGACTTCTGAGGACTGGTGCATCGTATTCCCGCTTACGGAGGCGGAGATCAGTTCCTTAAGCGGCAGGACGTCTCTGACCGTGAAGTTTTCCGGCGGCGGCCTTCAGACCACCGCGGCCTTTTCCATGTTTACCGGAGCCGACGGTGCCACATACGGGCGGCTGGATTTTACAAAGTATATGGAACAGTTTATTTCAGACAGGTTCGTGGATTTTGAGATTGTCACGGAGGAAGTCCGCGGCTTAAAAATCCCGCGGAGCGCCGTGACGGAGGAGCGGTTCTACCTGATTCCGAAGGAATTCCTTGTCCGCTCTGAAACAGGGGCAGCACGCGGCTTTTATAAGGAAACCTACAACGAGGACGGGACGGCCAGCATGGTACTGACGTCAGCCACCATCTATAATTCTGACGATGATTATTATTATGTGGGCGCCTGGGACAACAGCGAGTTCAGGGCCGGCGATTATATCGTAAAGGCAGATTCCCAGGAGCGTTACCAGATCGGCGCCACAGCGGCGCTCCAGGGCGTTTACAACATCAACCGCGGCTATACCGTGTTTAAGAGGATTGAAATTCTCTCTTCCAATGATGAATATTATACGATTAAAAAGGGTTCGGACTACGGCCTCTCCGTCTACGATCACATCGTTTTGGATGCTGCAGCCGTCGGACAGGAAGGGACAATCATTTATCAGTAGCTACAAGGAGGAAACAGTATGAGTATCAGCGAAAATCTTTCGCAGGTAAGAGAGCGGATGGCAGCCGCATGCGAAAGGGCAGGAAGGGAGCCCGGCGAGGTGACGTTAATTGCAGTCAGCAAGACGAAGCCGGTTTCCATGCTCATGGAGGCATATGATGCGGGCACGCGCGTGTTTGGAGAAAATAAGGTGCAGGAGATTCTGGAAAAGCTTCCGCAGATGCCGGAGGACTGCGTGTTTCATATGATCGGCCACCTTCAGACTAACAAGGTGCACCAGGTGGTTGGGAAGGTTTCCATGATTCACTCCGTGGACAGCCTCCGGCTGGCAGAAAAGATTGAAAAGGAGTCGGAGAAAAAGGGGATCGTCAGCGACATCCTTTTGGAGGTCAACGCTGCTAGGGAAGAGAGCAAGTTCGGGTTTTTCCTGGAGGAGACGGAGGAAGCCGTGAAAGCCATCGCAGCGTTTCCCCATGTCCGCGTAAAGGGACTCATGACCATTGCGCCAAATGTCGAAAATGCAGAGGATAATCGAAAAGTTTTTCAAGATTTATATCAATTATATGTTGACATCAAAAGTAAAAACATTGATAATGGTACTATGAGTGTTCTCTCGATGGGCATGACGGGAGATTATGAAGTCGCCATTGAAGAAGGAGCAACCATGATAAGAGTTGGAACCGGGATTTTTGGTTCCAGGCAGATTGGAGAGAAAGTATAATGAGCATTCTTAGCAAACTGATGGATACAATGCGTTTAAACGACGATGAAAACGAAGATTACTTCTTAGATGACGATTACGAGGACGAGGACAGGCCTGCAAGAAAGGGCTTTTTCAAGAAAAGTGACGATGACTTTGACGATGATTATGATTCCGCAGAGCAGGCGAGACCGCGGTTCCTTCCGCGCCCTGCCGGAAATAAGGTGGTTTCCATGCGGCGCAGCATGGAAGTATCCCTTGTAAAGCCCACGTCTATGGACGATGCAAAGGAAATCTGCGACTACCTGCTGGCCGGAAAGGCTGTCGTCCTCAATATGGAGGGCATCCACACGGAGGTGGCTCAGAGAATCATCGACTTTACGTCAGGAGCCACATATTCGATGAACGGCAATCTTCAGAAGATTTCCAATTACATCTTTATTGCGACGCCGCAGACCGTGGAGCTTTCCGGCGATTTCCAGGATATCCTGGCAGCCGGCGGCGCTCTGGACGTTTCCGGGCTAAATATCCATCTGTAAGGGACATGCCATGGAAAAAGAGGAGCAGATTTTCAGAAACAGAATACAGGAGCTTGCAGGTAATGCTTACCGGCGTGATGTTCCTGTCCATACGGATTTTCTGACCCTGAATGAGCAGACAATTTTCCAGACCATTGCCGGCTCGCTTCCGCCGGTGCGGTATGAACTGGCCGGCGGATACGAGGCGGCGGAGAGGAAGGTTGTTTGCTTTCTTCCGTCATATGAGGAGGTTTTATGGGAACCTCCTTTTGAATGTCTGAGGATTTCGCCGTTAAATGCGAAGTTCGCCGAGGCCCTGACCCACAGGGATTATCTGGGCGCCATCATGAACCTGGGCGTCGAGCGTTCTGTCATGGGCGATATCCTGGTGCACGGTACGGAGGCCTATGTGTTCGTACTGAAGGAAATGAGCCGGTACCTGGCGGAGAATCTCGTGTCGGTGCGCCATACAAGCGTCTCTGTGACGCCATGTGAGGCCGTGTCCGTCCCGGCTCCGGAGTACGACGAGATCACCGGCAGCGTAAGCTCTCTCCGTATCGACAGCATAGCGGCCCTTGCAGGCCGTCTTTCCCGCGCGAAGGCAGTTTCTCTCATCGAAGGGGAGAAAGTCTTTTTAAACGGCCGCCTGGTGCTTTCTGCGAGCCAGCCTGTCCATGAAGGAGATATTCTTTCCATCCGCGGGATCGGGAAATTTTCCTTTGCCGGAGAGGGAAGCCAGACGAAAAAGGGGCGCACGATGGTGACGCTGCGCCAGTACAAGTAACGGAGGATACGACATGGAAATGAACAGTTTGGAGCGGATCCCCATCCGCCGGGACGGGGATGTGATTTACGATATTGTACTCAGGGATTCCTTTGACGGGCTTGGGGAGGAGATCGCCGCACTGGGGCTTTCCGGGCGAAAATTCTGCATCGTGACGGATGCCAATGTGGCGCCGCTTTATCTTGAGGCCGTGCGTGCGGCCGTTGCGGACAAGGCTTCTGCCGTCGCAGAGTATGTGTTCCCGGCAGGAGAGGGGAGCAAGAACCTGGACACGGTCCGCGGGCTTTACGAGCACTTAATCCTGGAGCATTTTGACAGAAAGGATATCCTGATTGCTCTTGGCGGCGGCGTAGTCGGCGACCTCTGCGGCTTTGCGGCTGCCACGTACCTTCGCGGCGTGGGCTTCATCCAGATCCCGACGACGCTCCTTTCCCAGGTGGATTCCAGCATCGGCGGAAAGACCGGCGTGGATTTTGACTCCTATAAAAACATGGTGGGTGCGTTCCACATGCCGCGGCTCGTCTACATGAATATTTCCGTTTTAAGAACCCTTCCGGCCGAGCAGTTTACCGCCGGTATGGGAGAGGTCATCAAGCACGGGCTGATCCGTGATGCCGGATATTTTTCCTGGCTCATGGAAAATCATGAAAGGATACTGGCACTGGATCCTGAGGCCTGCCGTATGATGATAACGGGGAGCTGCATGATTAAGCGGGAAGTGGTGGAGATCGACCCGACCGAGCAGAACGAGCGTGCCACGCTTAATTTCGGCCATACCCTCGGTCATGCCATTGAAAAGCTTAAATGTTTGACGATGCTTCACGGGCACTGTGTGGCCCTCGGCGCCCTGGCTGCCATGGAGATCTGCCGGAAACGCGGCCTTGTGTCCCAGGCGGATATGGACGCTTACAGAAGGGCCATGGAGCTTTACGGCATCCCTTCCCATGTATCAGGCCTTCGTCCGGAGGATGTCATCCGCGCGACAAAAAATGATAAAAAGATGGAAGCCGGAGTAATCAAGTTCATCCTTCTTGATGGGATCGGCCATGCCTTTATTGACAGGACGGTGTCGGAGGAAGAGATGAAAGAGGCGCTTTCTGTCATTCTGTAAGACTTGAGAGGTTTTTCATGGATAAATTATGGAAACGGTACGGGCTTTTCGCTGTGCTCACGGCTCTCCTGACAGCCTTCGACCAGTGGACAAAGGCCCTTGCCTATAACGGCCTGCGTACCGGCGGGCCCATTGTGATATGGAACGGCGTATTTGAGCTTCTGTACTCGGAAAACCGGGGGGCAGCCTTCGGGATCCTTCAGGGAAAGCATGGCTTTTTCTTTCTCGTGGCCGGTGCGGTGCTCGTCGTTGTGCTCCTTTTTCTTGCCAGGCTCCCGTGGGAGAAGCGGTTTTTCCCGCTGTTTGCCTGCATGGTGCTTCTCGCTTCCGGAGCTCTCGGAAACCTGATTGACCGGGCAATGCGTGGCTTTGTGGTGGATTTTTTCTACTTTAAGCTGATTGACTTTCCGATTTTTAATGTGGCGGACTGCTTTGTAGTCGTGTCTGCCGCCTGTTTGATTCTGCTGGTTGGATTTTTCTATAAGGATGAGGAGCTTTCCTTCCTCTCAGACAAAAAGGAGAAGACGGATTGAGACAGGAAATTTTTGTGGAGGAGGACGGGACAGACGACCGGATCGACAAATTCCTTGCCGAACAGTGCGAGGAGCTTTCCCGCTCGTTCCTCCAGAAGCTTTTAAAGTCGGGGGAGGTATCGGTAAACGGCCAGGCCGTAAAGGCCAGTTTCCGGCTTTCAGAGGGCGATTTGATCGTTTTTGAGGTGCCGGAGGCCGCCAAGCCGGAAATCCTTCCGGAACCGTTTCCCCTGGATATTCTTTATGAGGATGAGGATGTGATCCTTGTCAACAAGCCGAAAGGAATGGTCGTCCATCCGGCTGCCGGGCATTATTCCGGCACGCTTGTCAACGCGCTCATGTACCATTGCCGTGACAGCCTTTCCGGCATCAACGGCGTGCTGCGGCCGGGGATTGTCCATCGGATCGACATGGACACCACCGGCGTCATCATCGCCTGCAAAAATGATGTTTCCCACCGTTCCATCGCGGAGCAGTTAAAGGAACATTCGATTACGAGGCGGTACCAGGCCATTGTCCATGGCCGCCTGAAAACAGACGAGGGGACGGTGGACGCGCCCATCGGGCGGAATCCCCAGGACAGAAAGAAGATGAGCATCAATGAGAGAAACGGGAAGCCGGCGGTAACGCATTACCATGTGCTGAACCGGTTTCGTGATTATACTCATATCGAATGCCGGCTGGAGACCGGGCGCACCCATCAGATCCGTGTCCACATGGCAAGCATCGGCCATCCGCTTCTCGGCGACGCGGTTTACGGCCCGGCCAGGTGTCCCTACCGGCTCGAGGGCCAGACACTCCATGCCGGTGTCCTTGGATTTGTGCATCCGCGGAGCGGGAAGTATATGGAGTTTTCGGCGCCGCTGCCGGAATATTTTGAAAAGCTTTTAAGGACTCTGCCGAGAGAGTGAGAGAGAAGAAGAATTTGTATTTATGTCTGAGCAAGGACAGTTGGCGCGGGAGGGCTGGCTGTTCTTTTTATTTTGGGGATTCCTTTGCTCGAAGAGATGAAATCACCTCGAAATAGGGCATAATTTCGGATAATTCAAATTCCATTTTTTCTAAATACATTCTTTGCAGCTGTTTCTCATGTCCAAGCAAAAAATAGGTTCTTGCGACGTCATATGCTGCCGGTCCCTTGCAGACATTCATCATGTCAATCAAAACCATATTTCTCGCCGTATCCACCATAAGATTGGCAGGGTGGAAATCACCATGAAGCAGGCGTATGTCGTCTTCCAGGCCTTTGATTTTTCTTAGGAGTTCCGGGGAATCCCCGGCGAGCAGTTTGAGGAAAGCCTTGTAATCCATTACATTGGCGACAGTTTTACTTATCATTTCTTTATGAAAATTGACGAATTTCTCAAGCCATATGTCTTGAACCTCCCTGTTTGATAATTTGGATAAGAGGGTTTCTCCATCGATTTTATCATAGATAATTCCAACACACCCATCAATGCATACCATTTTATAAGCAGTCGGAGTATTGATGCCTGATTTCAGTACAGCTCTCGCATTATTGAATTCATGTTCGGCATATTGTGAGGGGTAATTCCTATAAAATAATTTGCATATTAAATGACTATCATATTCAAATATTTCAGCTGTATTGCCGTTTGAAATCAAATCCATTATTATAGCCTGCCTTATATTAACTCTTTTACAGATTCTGATTTATTATTGTTTTTCCTACATATGCATTATAACATCTATGCCTATGTTTTTCCATCACGAACCTGTTCTGTACCAAAAGAGGAACAACTCCCTCTGTTGATATCAAATATTTTTCGCATTGTAGTTATGTTTCCGACTGGGATCCCAGTGTCATTTAGAACCAGCCACATGAATTGTACTTTTTATGATTTATGATTGCATTTTCGGAAAAATATTGTATAATATAGATAAGAGCATAAAATTGCCAGAAAGGAGCGGTATATTATGAGTGGAAATCTGATTATTACAATAGGAAGAGAGTGCGGAAGCGGCGGAAGACATATCGGACAGAAACTTGCAGAAGAAATGGGGGTTAAGTGTTATGACAAAGAGCTTTTGACCCTGGCGGCAAAGAACAGCGGGCTTTGCCGAGAGCTGTTTGAAACGCATGATGAAAAACCCACCAGCAGCTTTCTGTATTCCCTCGTAATGGATTCATATTCCATGGGATACACGAATTCCGCTTATATGGATATGCCGATCAATCATAAAATCTTCCTTGCCCAGTTTGATACCATCAAAAAACTTGCATCAGAAGAATCCTGCGTCATCATCGGCCGCTGTGCCGACTATGCGCTGGCAGACTTTCCAAACGTGGTGACGGTTTTCATTTGTGCCGACGAGGATGTCAAGCTAAAGACGCTCCAGGAGCGGTACCAGGTGACGGAATCCAAAGCAAAAGATATCATGATTAAAACGGATAAAAAGAGAGCTAGCTATTATAATTACTATTCCAGCAAACATTGGGGCGACTGCAAGAGCTATGACCTCTGCATCAACAGCAGCAAAGTAGGCATGGATGGGGCCATTCGGATTATCCGGGCGTTTGCAGAAGAAAAGCAGGCGTATGCGAAAAAATAAATCATCCTTTCAGGGAAGGAAAAAGCAGGCGGGACAGGCCTGCTTTTTTCTTGCGGCCGAATGGCCTTCGGCCTATTCGACGGTCACCGATTTTGCGAGATTCCGCGGCTGATCCACATCAAGCCCTTTTTGTACAGAGGCATAGTAAGCGATCAGCTGAAGGACAACAGCGATGGGGAATACCGTAAATTCGTCATCTGTTTTTGGGATGCGTATCACCGTATCGGCAATGCCGTTCTCCAAAGGAGTTTCTTCTCCGAGCAGCAGGATGACGTAAGCACCGCGCGCTTTTACTTCACGTATGTTGGAAAGCGTTTTCGCCAGAATGTGCTTTTGTGTGGCAATAGCGATCACCGGCATACCGTCTGTAATCAGGGCTATGGTTCCATGTTTCAGCTCTCCGGCGGCGTATGCCTCTGCATGAATGTAGGAAATCTCCTTTAGCTTCAGGGCGCCCTCAAGGGAAAAGGCATAATCCATGCCGCGGCCGATAAAGAAGGCATCCGGGGAAGCCGAAATGCGGACGGCAGTCTCACGGATGGAGTCCTTCTGGCCAATCATTTTCTCCATGGCTGCCGCACAGTCAAGAAGGTCGGCCGTGAATGTCCTCGCCTGTTCTTCTGTATATCTTCCGCGCACCAGTGCCATTTTGCAGAAGACAAGATACAAAGCGGCAAGCTGGACTGTGTAGGCCTTCGTGCTGGCAACAGCAATTTCCGGGCCGCCGTGTGTGTAGAGGACATAGTCGCTTTCCCTGGCGATGGAAGAGCCCTTTACGTTGACAATGGAGAGAACCGGCGAACCGCATTCCTTCGCAAGGCGAAGAGCCGCTAAAGTGTCGATGGTTTCACCGGACTGAGAAATCACGATAGCCAGCGTTTTTTCATTGATAAGCGGCTCTTCGTATCGGAATTCTGATGCAATGGAGACAGTCACAGGAATCCGAAGCCGCGGTTCAATTAAAGCTCTGGCAACCATTCCCGCATGCATGGCAGTTCCGCAGGCAATGACACGGATACTGTCCAAATTCTGAAACACATCATCCGGGATTCCGTCATCGGAAAAATCCGGGAGGCCTTTGTTCAGCCGCGGAAGAATCGTCTTTTTAAAGACTTCCGGCTGTTCATGGATTTCTTTCAGCATGAAATGGTCGAACCCGTTTTTCATGGCAGCATCCGTGTTCCAGGAGGCCTCCAAAAGTTCCGGCTCCCTGCGGCTTCCGTCCAGATCGCAGAACGTGATGTTATAAGCCGTCATTTTTACGATTGTTCCCTCCGGGACGACAAAATACCTGCGGGAATATGGAAGCAGAGCTGTCAGGTCCGACGCGATGAGTGCGCCAGACGCCGTATAGGCTGCCACAAGGGGGCTTACGTTCCGTGTTGCATAGATTTCACCTGGCCGGTCGGCAAACATGATGCAGAAGGCGTAGGAGCCTTTAATTTCAGCCAGAAGCTCGCGGATGGATGCTATGGGATCTTTTTTTATGCCGTAAATTGCATTGAGGGCCGCAGCCGCTACTTCCGTATCTGTCTGGGAGTGAAGAGCAGACTGGAGATGGTAGTTTTCCGTAAGCTGGTGGTAGTTCTCGATGATGCCGTTATGGATCATGACAACATCACCGACAATATGAGGATGGGCGTTTTCGCCGGTTACGCCGCCGTGAGTTGCCCAACGGGTATGTCCGATACCGCAGTGGGAGGAGACCGGCGTCTCCGTACAGGCGACTCTCAGAGCAGCAACTTTCCCGATTTTTTTGATAAAATGAATGTTTGAGGCTTCGTCAAAAAGTGCGATGCCGGCGCTGTCATAACCCCTGTATTCCAACTGGGTCAGCCCGTCCAGCAATAGCTTTTGGGCATCCAGCGGGCCGCAATATCCAATAATTCCACACATAGGCTGTCTCCCGTTAAATTTTTTTACGATTATAGTATTGTTTTATGTTTATGTCAATGGGGGGAGGGGAGTGCGGAAAGAATTAAGAATTTTGAACACGTGGATTGTACGATTGAGGGGGATGGATGATGGGGCAAATTGTTTGACAACCTATTATCGGATAAATATAATGAAGACACTAGAAAACAGTATCATGTCTGAGCTTGTAGAAAAGAAGCTAAAAACAGAGTTACAGCCTTTAAAAGATGATATTCGTGATCTTAAGCTAATGGCCGAAAATATGATAAAACCAAATATACAGTTATTAGCAGAAAATTATGTTCCAGCAGCGAAGCGATTTGAAAGAACATCAACACGAATTGAATCAATGGAAACTGATATTGCGTAGAGTCATAGCCCAGTGCCTAGCTGGGCTGTATTTTATTGCAGATTTAAATAGTTGTTTAAGGATACAGGATTATTGATGATTTCCGGAATGGAACAGCAGCAATTCAAAGAAAATCCAAGTTGTGTTGTGTGATTGCAAGCTTGTGGACATATGCATAACTATGCGCGAAAGACAGCTTTAACGAATAGTTCCATTTGATTGCATATACTTAAGATAGTTTCATCCCTATATGCATTCTCTCTGTCTCTCCTTCATAAAAAAAGGGACGACAGAGCCGCCCTTTTTCCGTGTTATGCTATCTGTTCAATTTTTCTTTTGAGCTGCCTAACCTCACTTTCCAGTGCCGTTACACGTAAGAGTAACATTTCCTTTTCATTTTCTACTTTCAGTGCGTCGTCGAGCTTACGGCTTAGGTCGAGGTGTCCTTCAGCGACTATGTTGATTCTCTTGTTGGTGTCATTCTCTAATGTGAGTTGGATTTCATGAATTTGTGATTTTACTTCAGTAAACCGTGCTTTAGTTTCCCGTTCAAAGGTCTCCAGCCTGTTTTCGAGGCCTTCCAACTTGTTTTCGAGGCCTCCCAACTTGTTTTCGAGGCCTCCCAACTTGTTGTTTATTGGCTGCAACAAGGTTTTCATTGTGTCTAGGATTTCCTGATCAGTCATGTTATCGCTGCTCCTTTCGGTATTGGCAGTACTCCTTAGGCTGTTTTGTTAAGCTTGTTAGAATGTTCTTCAATAACCTTTTTCATGATTTCGATATCGGCTTTCATGGCCTCGAGTTCTTCTATCCCGGTTTCATATCTCTTATACGTGCCGGTGTAGCCAGGCTTCGATATTTTGCAGCCTTGGAAGTATATCGTTTTCCATCATGATTTCCATTTTTTTCTGTCTTTCCTCGATGGGTTTTAATTTCTTGTCCATCATGCTGGAGAGAGCTAATAGTAATTCATTATCGCTCATGCTATCACTTCCTCGTTTTTATAGTAATTGAAAACGGGTAAAAAGTCAAATGGCTTTTACAATATGTTCTTTTAGTTAACATAATATTTTTATGTAAACTTTATTGCGATTATATATTTTTCATCGCTAACTTCTCCTGATATCTCGCCCAAAATCCCCAAGCATTCTTCTTCTCCTCTTGCTTTCCCAACCATTATCTGATATGATAAGAATGCTCAAAACTATTCGTTTTTTTGATATTTAACGCATAGTATAAAAAACACTCTCTCCATACTCCAACACATTTTATTTCCATCCTCACCGCAGCCTACAACAGGTATGGAAGGTAATACACAACAAATAAATACAGGATACAGACCACAATGGCAACAGCCAGGATTTTTTCAAACATTTTTCCCATTTCTGATATCTCCTCTCGGCATATGAAATCGAAACAGCGCGTCTCTGCTTTCTATCTTAGCATACCCTCTCCGCCTGTTTCAAGTTTTTCTTCGTGAGAAATATCAGACCAAGGTAATAGTTCAAATAAAAATCAGACAGGAGGCCTAAAAATACATATGAAGCTTCAAAGACTGCTGAGCCTAGTAAGAAAGGCGGCAGATGATTACAACATGATTGAAGACGGTGACAGAATCGCCATAGGCATTTCCGGCGGCAAGGACAGCCTTGCGTTACTCTGTGCACTTCAGGCACTTCAAAAATTTTATCCACGGCATTTTGAAATCCATGGGTTCACTGTGGATCTTGGATTTGGAAATCAGGATTTTGACGCTATTCGGACGTTTTGCAGCGGACTCAATGTGCCTTATACGGTGATTCCAACGGAAATCAGCCAGATTGTATTTGAAACCAGAAAAGAGTCGAATCCATGTTCCCTCTGTGCCAAAATGAGGAAAGGCGCATTAAACCAGGCGGCAAAAGATGCCGGCTGCACGAAAGTGGCTTATGCCCATCACAAGGACGACGTAATTGAAACGATGCTGCTCTCTCTGATCTATGAGGGCCGGTTTCATTCGTTTTCTCCGAAAACGTATCTCGACCGTATGGGGCTGACGGTTATCCGACCAATGCTGTATGTATCCGAATCGGACGTGATCGGCTTTAAAAACAAATATCAGCTTCCTGTATGTAAAAATCCGTGTCCTGTTGACGGAAAAACAAAAAGAGAATATGTGAAAAATCTGACAGCATCTCTGAACCGGGATGAACCCGGAGTAAAAGATCGCCTGTTCCGTGCAATTACAGAAGGAAACATCCCTGGCTGGCCAGAGAGAAAGCAGGCTGAATAAAACTGAAGGGAGGCCGACCTATGGCAACACTGACCTATCACGAACAAAAAGATGTAGAAAATATCAAACGGCTCCGGGGACTGATAAAAGAACTGCCCTATTACTGCGCGGATTTTTTCCGTGGAATTGAGCCGCGGACATCGACGCGAACCAGGATTGCCTATGCTTATGACCTGAGAATCTTTTTTGAATTCTTAAGGCGTGCCAATCCCGAGGCTGAGAAACTTGGAAAAGAGATTCCGCTTTCTTTTCTGGAAGATCTGAATGTCACAGATCTGGAAGAATATATGGAGTATCTGAAATGCCATCCAAGCATCACGGACGATGACGTCTTCAATACAGAGCGAGGAATTATGCGGAAAGTCTCTTCTTTGAAGAGTTTCTATAACTATTTTTACCGGACACAGAAGATTGAAAAGAATCCGGCAGCCCTTGTACAGCTTCCGAAGCTCCACCAGAAGGAAATTATCCGCCTGGAAATTGATGAAGTAGCAAAGCTTCTGGATCTTGTGGAAGACGGAGAAAAGCTGACAGAGCGCCAGAAACGCTATCATGAAATCACAAAGGTGCGCGATCTGGCACTGATGTCTCTTCTTCTTGGAACGGGGATCCGTGTCTCTGAATGTGTAGGGCTTAATATGAACGACGTGGATATGGACGCCTGCGGAATCAAAATCTATCGGAAAGGCGGAAAGGAATCTATCGTGTACTTCAGCGATGAAGTACGCGACGTCCTCGATAAATATCTGGAAGAGCGCCAGCATATAGAGGCATATCCCGGCCACGAAGAAGCCCTTTTCCTCTCCATGCAGAAGAAACGCATGGCTGTCAGGAGCGTCGAAAATCTGGTAAAAAAATATGCGTCCCTGGCAGCTCCTTTAAAAAAAATCACGCCGCATAAGCTTAGAAGCACCTATGGCACGAATCTTTACCGCGAAACAGGAGATATTTACCTGGTTGCCGACGTCCTTGGCCACAGCGATGTAAATACGACAAAGAAACATTACGCAGCTTTAGAGGACGAACGGCGCAGGATGGCAAGAAACCGTGTCAGGCTCCGGGAGGACTGACAGTCCTGCCGGAGGCAGTCCTATTCCGGAAGCGGTGTGTCCGTAAAATAGACGACTGCCAGAGAATCTCCTGCCAGGATATGATCGTTGGAAAGCTGATTCATTTTTTGCAGCTCTCGGACATACTCCCTGACATCCATTCCGGAATTTTCGCAGTACTGCTCTGCAATCGTCCAGAGGGTATCTCCTTCCTGAATTTCGATATTTGTATAGTAACGGTAACGCGGCGGATGGTTTTCTTCTGCATTTGCCATCACCAGCGTTTTGCCAAAAAAACATGAAATTACGATTACAGATACAATAAAAAGGACTAATGTTTTTTTCATTTTTCATACTCTCCTTTCAAACGTAGGTTCGAGAACATCTGTTCTGATTTGGATTATATACTCAGAACATACGTTTGTCAACATTTTTTTGATTTTTTTCGAACAAAGGTTTGCTTTTTTCTCGAACATATGTTAGTATATAGACAACAGGAAAATCAGCAGGCGTCCTGCTGAATCCAAAAGTCCCATCTGATATCTGAAACCGTTCTGATTTTATTACATAGATAAGGAGAGTCATATGAGTCAGGGAAGAATCACCGAAAAACAGAAAGAGATTTTAGAATATATTAAAGAAACCATATTAAAGAAGGGATACCCGCCGGCCGTGCGTGAAATCTGCGAGGCCGTCAACTTAAAGTCCACGTCCTCCGTCCACTCTCACCTTGAGACGCTGGAAAAGAACGGCTATATCCGCCGGGATCCTACCAAACCGAGGACGATTGAAATTCTGGATGATGATTTTGCACTGACGCGGCGGGAAATGGTGAACGTCCCGCTCATCGGGACGGTGGCGGCCGGCGTGCCGATCCTGGCACAGGAAAATATTGAAAGCTATATGCCGTTTCCTGCGGAAATGCTTCCGAATAAGGATATCTTTATGCTCCGCGTAAAAGGGGAAAGTATGATCGAAGCCGGTATTCTGAATGGAGATCAGGTGCTTGTATCCAGTCAGTCCACGGCAGAAAACGGGGAAATGGTTGTTGCTCTCGTGGATGATTCTGCCACAGTTAAAACCTTTTATAAGGAAGACGGCCACTACCGTCTCCAGCCGCAGAATTCTTCCATGGAGCCGATTATCGTTGATGATGTGCAGATCCTAGGAAAAGTCATTGGACTGTTCCGTATCATGAATTAAGGACAAAACTGTGCGGCAGCAGCATGTGGAAGTCTGGAAATGTGTCCGGCGGCACGGCCTTTACGGCAAATATCGCGCAGGGAGGATTTTCCCTGTTGCATCATCGCAGACAAACATTCCGCGTGATCGTGATTCATGTTCTTACGCCCGGCAAATGCCATTTCATATAAGTATGTTACTGCCTGCCGGGCCTGTGCAGCAAAACAGGCGGATTCCGGAAAACTCCGGCGTCCGCCTGCGTAAAAATTCTATATGAACTACTCTAATTCTTCCAGCGATTCCATGACCTTTCCGTCTCGCCAGATCCGCTCCAGATCATAGAACAGCCTGTCTTCTTTTGAAAATACATGAACAATCACATCGCCGTAATCCAAAAGCACCCATGTAGAGCTGCTGTTTCCTTCCTTCTGCCTGCATTCATAGCCGGCCTTGAAAAGCTGTTCCTCCACATTGTCGACAAGCGCCTGAGTCTGGTTCGTGTTGGATGCACTTGCCAGAACGAAATAATCGGCAATGACACTGACATTTTCAATGTCGATAATTTTTATATCTTCTCCTTTTTTCTCGGACAATGCCTCTACGGCGATTTTCACCAGCTCTTTTGACTGTTTCAAATGCAGTTTCCTCCTTGCTTTCCATTTGATTTTTGATATCCTGTATTTTTATATGCTTCCTTTTTTCTTCGACGGCACGCTTCATATCCTCGCAGGCGAGAACCGTCGCAGTATCAATAGAAAATTCCCGGGATCTTAAATAGGTCAGGGTACTTTCCATAATCGCAAGGCATGCCTCATCAAGATCCAGGAAAGCCAGCTTCCGCATCTCGGGAAGATTTCCCGCCTTATACCGGCGCGGCTCAATATAGTCGGCCGCGTACAGGATTTTATCGAGAAGCGTCATGCCGCAGCGTCCCGTAGTATGGCATTCAATGGCCTGAAGGATCTCCGGATCCTCGACGCCATACTTTTCTCTGGCCATGTAAGCGCCGAGCTTTGCATGGAGAAGGGACGGATCCCTCTCCTCTGACGGAGTTACCTGAAGATTCCTGGCAAGACATTTGGAGAGCAGGGTTTCCCCGTCGTACCGCTTGGCGCAGTCGTGCAGAAGCCCCGCCAGCTCTGCCTTGTCAAGATCATACCCATAACGCATGGCAAGAGCCTGACAGGTATAAGAGACCCCAAGCGTATGCTCATACCGCATGGGATCCAGCTTTTTTTTCAAATGTTTTCTTATTTCCGGTACTCTCTCATCCATCCTGTGCGATCACAGTTCCTTTCCGTCCCCGCCGGCCACGTAAAGGCGGCGGTCTCTGATATATTCTGCAACGGCTTTTGGCACGACTCCGCTTATGGACTTTCCTTCCCGTACACGCCTGCGGATATCAGCCGACGCAGCAGCGTTTTCTTCATTATGGAGCAGATGGACATCGGCGCCATAGGTTTGCTTAAGATGCTCGGCCTGCTCGGCCAGCGTGATGCCGTGGCTTTCATATTGCCTTCCTGCCGCAAGAATCGAAGCCAGGGCCATTACCTTTTCCGGATGGTACCAAGATTCAATCTGAAACAGGGAATCTGCCCCCACGATGAAGTAGAACCTTGTATTTGGATACTTCTCTTTCAAAAGTTCAAGTGTCCTGGCCGTGTACGTGTTCCCAGGCCGGTTCATCTCGAAATCCGAAACCTTGCAGTAAGGGATGTCCTTTAATGCCAGCTTAAGCATCTGGATCCTGTCTTCCCCCGGCGTAATCAGATGATCCTTTTTATGGGGCGGGATATGCGACGGCATATACCAGATTTCATCAAGATCAAACTCTTCATGAGCCTGCCGCCCTAAAAGCAGATGCCCGTTATGGACAGGATCAAAGGTGCCGCCCATGATGCCGATGCGTTTCATACAAAGCTTCCTTTCCCTGGCAGGCCCGCTTACTGCGGAAGGACGATTTTTCTGTCCTTTTCCTCTTTTGCCGGCTTATATAATACAATCATTTTGCCGATGACCTGGACAACCTGCGAATGGGTGCGCTCTGCCAGCATGGCCGCCAGCTCTTTCCCATCGTCGGCGCAGTTCTTTAAAATGTGGATCTTTATCAGCTCCCTGGCTTCCAGCGCCTCCGCCGCAGACTGGGTCACTTCGGGCGTCAGACTGGACTTGCCAATCTGGAGGATTGGGGTCATGTTCATTGCAAGCCCCTTTAAATAAGCCCTCTGTTTGCTCGTCATAGTTTTTCTCCTTTATTTGTAGTAATCGAATTCCAGCCCGTACATGCGGACAGTGTCGCCTTCTTCAATTCCAGCTTTTTCCAAATCGGCCAGGATTCCTGTCTGCTTCAAGAATTTCTGGAAGAAGTCAAAGCCCTTTTCGGAATCCAGATTCGTATATCCAAGCATCTTCTCGATCCTCGGGCCTTCCACCACATAGACGCCGTCCTCTGCCTTCTCCACCGTATAAGGAAGATTCCTGTCTCCCTGGTATTCGATTTCAAACTCTTTTTCAAAAATTTTCGGCGTCCGGTCGGCAGATTTTAAAAGCTGGAACAGATGCGCCAAAAGCTCTTCCACACCGTTTCCGCTGACAGCAGAAATTGCAAAAACCGGGATTTCCGGTTCAAATTCCCTTTTGAGGCGTGCAATTGGGCTCTCCTCTTCCTCATAAAACACGTCCATTTTATTGGCTGCGATCACCTGCGGAAGCTCAAGAAGGCCTGGATTATATGCCTCAAGCTCCTGCATGATCGTCCGGATGTCCTCCACCGGATCGCGTCCTTCGACAGAAGCCGCATCTACCACATGGAGAAGAATTTTTGTCCTCTCGATATGGCGCAGGAATTCGTGTCCGAGTCCGGCTCCGTCGGCAGCGCCTTCTATGAGGCCGGGAATATCTGCCATAACAAAGCTGTTTCCGTCTCCCATGTTCACGACGCCGAGGTGCGGGTTCAGGGTGGTGAAATGATAGTTTGCAATTTTCGGCCGGGCATTGGAAACCCTGGAAAGCAATGTGGATTTTCCTACATTAGGAAAGCCCACGAGGCCCACATCAGCGATTACCTTTAGCTCAAGCTGAACCCAAAGCTCCTGACCTGGCTTTCCAGGCTGTGCGTATTTGGGAACCTGCATGGTAGCCGTGGCATAATGCATGTTGCCAAGGCCGCCCTTTCCGCCCTTTAAAATGATTTCCCGGCGGTTCTCACCGGACATGTCGGTAATCACTTTTCCGGATTCCATGTCTTTAACGACCGTTCCTTCCGGAACCTTGATGATGAGATCCTTTCCGTCCGCGCCATGGCAGCGGCGCTTTCCGCCTTCCCCGCCGCTTTCTGCGACGTATTTCCTTACATGCCGAAAGTCCACAAGGGTGTTTAAGCCGTCGTCCACCTCGAAAATGATGTCGCCGCCTCTTCCGCCGTCGCCTCCGTCCGGCCCGCCGTTTGCCACATAGAGCTCGCGCCGGAAGCTCACATGGCCGTTTCCGCCGTTTCCGGATTTAATAAATACCTTTGCACTGTCTGTAAACATCAAAAGACCTGTCCTTTCCAATCTGTCCGCCGTCCACTCACATCTTTGCAGCCTCCTGCCGCAAAAGCCGTCCGCGCGGCTGTCATCCTGCTGCATAGCCGTCAAGCCATGCCATTCTGATCTGCTGCCATATTGCAAAAGAGCCCCATACAAGAAGTATGGAGCTCATTCCTATTATTCGTTGATTGCCTTCGGATATACAGAAACCTGCTTTTTGTCTCTGCCCTTCCTCTCAAATCTTACAACGCCGTCAACCTTGGCAAACAAGGTATCATCTCCGCCGCGTCCTACGTTAAGACCCGGATGGATTTTCGTTCCGCGCTGTCTGTAAAGAATATTTCCGGCTAACACGAACTGTCCGTCTGCTCTTTTTGCTCCAAGACGTTTGGATTCGGAATCTCTGCCGTTCTTTGTGGAACCGACACCTTTCTTATGAGCAAATAACTGAAGGTTCATCTTAAACATCTGTTACACCTCCCTGGATCGAAAGTTGATATATTCTGCTCCATATTCATCCCGGATGTTTTCCAGTCCAAGGATCAGGGATTTCATCAGGAGCTGTGACTCAGAACTCATTTTTTCCGGGAACGAAAAAGTAAAAGCACCATCATCCTCTGCAATACTGCCTTCAAAATGATCGTCTGTAAATGCCTCTACGGAGTTTGCCATGTTGAGAGCCAGTGCAGAAACAGCAGCACATATCACATCCTGTCCGTATTCTGCAAAGCCAGCATGACCGTTGATCTCGATTCCCCGCACGGATTCGTCCCTGCCACGAAGGATTGTTACCTGAATCATATGGGTTTAAGCATTGATCTTGTCGATCTTTACCTGCGTATAAAGCTGTCTGTGGCCGTTCTTCTTATGATAGCCGGTCTTGCTCTTATACTTGTAAACGATAATTTTCTTGCCCTTGCCTACTTTTTCCACAGTAGCGGATACAGTAGCACCGTCTACGGTCGGGCATCCGATTGTAAGCTCGCCGTTGTTCACAGCCAGTACCTGATCGAAAGTTACGGAAGAGCCAACCTCTGCGTCAAGTCTTTCAATCTTGATGCTGTCGCCTTCAGCCACCTTGTACTGCTTACCACCTGTTGCAATAATCGCGTACATATTGCACCTCCTATTATCATTACTCGCCAATTACGGTGGTTCCGGAGCCGGAACACTTGCGAAACCTCATTGTGCGGCATACTCTGATATAATAGCATCGCTTTGCCTGCATGTCAACCATTTTTTTCAAAAAGAAGCCTGATTTTACAAGGCCTTTCCTCGCCCCGGAACCTGCTCGTGGAGAGGCTTCTGGAGTTTTTTCCTCGTCACCTCCACAAGCCCCAGGGGCGTCATGTCCACAAGGCGCGCGGGGACGGGATCCTGAGCCAGAAATTTTCGGAGGGCGGAAAGGAGCGTCTGCCTGTCTTCCTCTGCTTCCATGTCGATAAAGTCGATGACAATGATTCCGGAAAGGTTCCGGAGCCGGAGCTGTACGGCAATTTCTCCGGCGGCCTCCAGATTTGTTTTTAAGACGGTTTCCTTAAAAGACTTCTTTCCTGCCGTCTTTCCCGTGTTTACGTCGATCACGGTCATGGCCTCTGTTGGCTCGATGAGGATGTTTCCGCCGGATTTCAGCCAGACGCGCCTGGAAAGGGCCTCGGAAAGGGCTGAGTTCAAGCTGTAAAGGGAAGAAAGCGGCAGGTTCTCATCCTCATAAAGCCTGGCGTCAATCCCCGCAGATAAAAGTTCTTCATAAATTTCCCTGAGATCCGTAAGAATTTCTCTGTATTCCGACGTATGGGTGTTTTTTACGGTCCGGAGCGGAAAACTTTCCGGGCTGTAAAGCAGGCTTAAGGCCGTGCGCGACATGCCTTTGGAAAGGACATCAAAATACTGGGAAGCCAGCTTCTCTTTCTCGCGCTTTAACGCCTCCATGCCGGCGGACTCGGCATTCGTGCGGACAATGAGACCGTAGCCGTCGTGTGTTTCCGTCTCCCACCACTCTTTTACGGCCGCTTTCCAGCCGGCATTCCGTATTTTCGAGGAAATTCCCAGCTTTGGGAGACCTGCGGTAAGGACTGCATATGTCCCCGCAAAGGAAAGGTTCGAGGTTAGAACGGCATCCTTTGTCTTTACGGCTGCCCGTGCCACCTGTACGAGGATTTCATCGCCTTCATGCAGGGCCGTATGCGGCTTTTTATCGGCAAAAATATGCGTCCTGTTTTCCCGAAGGCTGTAATAGCCGTTGATTCCCGGCTGGTATTCCACAAAAGCCGCCTGAAGGTTCGGGACGATATTTTTCACTTTTCCGACATAAATCCGGCCGGTTCTGGCCTCGGATTCCTCCGGCTCAAATTCCATCCAGACGGCCCGTTTCCCGGAAAGCAGCACAGCCGCCGTTTTTCCAAGCAGGCAGGTAAAAATTAACTTATTCAACAGCTTCACCTTTCTGCGTTGCAGCGTCAATCTCCGTGCCAAAAGCCTCTAAGGGCTGAAGCTTTCTGTCCGTTTGCTGGTCTGTGCCGAGATCCGCATAGACTTCTTCCCTCGTAATCTGGAAAGCAAAGGCCGGATATTCCATGCCTTCGGAGCGGTAAAATGCCTCCAAAACCTGTTCCGGCTTTACATTCACTGTGCTGCCGGAAGAGACCTGAAGAAAGAAGCCGTCCTCGCCGGCAAGGGGCCTGGCCTCATAAATCCATGGCCGGATATCCATCTGTTTTTCGCCTTTTTTCGTCTTCTTCGTGATTTCCAGGCTGTCACACTGAAGGAAAACGGAAAGCCTGTCAAAAAGTTCCGCTGCCGAAAGCCCAAGACCGTTTTCATATTCTTCTTTTAACCGCACCGTATAATCGCAGGCGGCTACCAGGGACATGGCGTTTACCGCGTTATCCGGCAGCTTTTTCCAGCTTAAGACCTTTATGCCATCCACCATGACATCGTTTAAACGGTTTACCATTTCTTCAGACGTCCCGGTGGATAAGACCTCGATGTCCATATATTCCCCGTTGCTTACAAGGCCGACGCCTAACGGAGACGCAAAGGACATGATCTGGTGCGGCGAAAAGCCTTCCGAATAACGGATGTCCACGTCGGCGCGGCGCATGGCCTTCTGAAAATAGCGCATCACATCCAGGTGCCCGATGAATTTCATTGCCCCATGCTTGGAAAATTTAATTCTGATCTTCAAAACAGACACCTCCTCCGAACTGTCTCACGCCGCAGCCGGAACAGCGTTCCCGGCAGTTGGGCGTCACATTTCCTGCCATGGCGTTTTTCCACTCTCTCTTTAAAAATTCCTTGGAAACACCGGTGTCGATGAAATCCCACGGGAACAGCTCGTCAAGGCTCCGCTCTCTCGTAGTATAAAAATCAATATCGACGCCGCAGGTTTCAAAGGCCTTCATCCAGACATCATTTTTAAAGAATTCCGACCATGCATCATAGACGGCGCCGTTCTTATACGCCTCCTCGATGACAGCGCCGACACGCCGGTCACCGCGGGCAAGGACGCCTTCCAGAACCGTCACGTCCGCCTCATGCCAGTTGTATTTTAAACTCTTGTGGTTTAACATTTCCCGCATTTTGTGGTTCACGATCCTGGCTTTTTCCAGGAATTCCTCTTTCGTGGACATGACGGCCCACTGGAACGGCGTGAACGGCTTCGGCACGAAAAAGGAAGTGCTGGCGACCACCTGAACCTTTCCGTTCCGCTGTTCCTTGGGAATTTCGTAATATCGCTCTGCAATCTTTTCGGACAGCAGCGCAATGCCTTCCATGTCTTCGACGGTTTCCGTGGGCAGGCCCAGCATGAAATAAAGCTTTACCCGGTTCCAGCCGCCTAAAAATGCTTCGTAGGCGCCGGTCAGGATTTCCTCCTCCGTAAGCCCTTTATTGATGACATCGCGGAGCCTCTGGGAGCCGGCCTCCGGCGCAAAGGTCAGGCTGCTCTTTTTCACGTCCTGCACCTTGCTCATCACGTCCAGCGAAAAGGCGTCGATCCGAAGGGACGGCAGGGAGACATTGACGCCTTTTCCGTGGAACTCTTCAATCAGGAAGGTCACAAGCTCTTCCAGCTCCCTGTAATCGCTGGAGCTTAGGGAACTTAAGGAAATTTCCTCATGGCCGGTGCTTTTTAGCATCTTATAAGCCAGATCCTTTAACCGCTCCACATTTTTCTCCCGGACGGGGCGGTAAATCATGCCTGCCTGGCAGAACCGGCAGCCGCGGATGCAGCCGCGCATGATTTCCAAGACGACGCGGTCCTGTGTCGCCTTGATGAACGGCACCAGGGGCTTTTCCGGATAAACGGCTTCCGTCATCTCCATGACGAGCTGCTTTTTCACCGTGGCCGGCGCCTCCGGGCAGTTTGGCGTAAAGGACTTTAACGTGCCGTCCTCGTTGTATTCTGTGTCATACAGGGACGGGACATAAATTCCCGGGATGGCGGCCGCCGTTTTTAAGAAGACTTCGCGGCCGGCGCCGGATTTTTTCCATTCTTTATAGGCGTCGATCAGGTCAAAATAGACGGTCTCGCCCTCTCCCATGTAAAACAGGTCGAAAAAGTCCGCAAGGGGCTCCGGGTTGTAGGAACATGGGCCGCCGCCGATGACGAAGGGATCATCCATGGTGCGCTCTGCGGCATGAAGCGGGATCCCGGAGAGGTCCAGAATCTGAAGGACATTGGTGTAGCACATCTCATACTGGAGCGTGATGCCCAGAAAATCAAAATGTTTTACCGGCTCCTGGGACTCCAGGGCAAAAAGCGGAATCTTCTTCTCCCGCATGATCTGGTCAAGATCCATCCACGGCGAATAGACCCGCTCGCAGTAGACGTCGTCCCTGCGGTTAAACATGTCATAGAGGATCTGGATCCCGAGGTGGGACATGCCGATGTCGTAAACATCCGGGAACGCCATGGCGAACCGGACATCCACCTTCGCCGGATCTTTTACCACCATGTTTACTTCATTTCCGATGTATCTGGCCGGTTTGTCGACGCGAAGCAGAATATCATCTGATAATGCTAATTTTCTCATACATTTCATCCTTATTTGGGGTAATCTTCAATGCTATGCGTAATTATAATAGATATTTTGGGTTTAGGCAATAGATATTCTTCCCCCATCACCGCCCCCGCCCCTCCAACATACAATGAAACTATCAGATTATATAAAAAAGGAGTTCTTTATGAGAAAAACCATCTATGGCGTGTCCCTGTGCGCGGCTGCGTTTCTTTGTCTTGCAGGCTGTGCCAGGGAAAGTGCGGACGACGGGCTTGTGCCCGTCACATTGAGCGAGGTGGCCCATTCGATCTTCTATGCGCCCCAGTATGCGGCCATCGAGCTCGGCTATTTTGAAGAAGAAGGGATCGACCTGACGCTTGTCAACGGAAGCGGGGCAGACAAGGTCATGACTGCCCTTATCGCCGGTGAAGCCGACATTGGCTTCATGGGTTCCGAGGCCTCCATCTACACATATGCAGGCGGTGAGAAGGACTACGCCATAAACTTCGCGCAGCTCACCCAGCGGGCCGGCAATTTCCTTGTGGGCCGGACGGAGGAGCCGGACTTCCAGTGGGAAAACCTGGTTGGGAAGAAAGTCCTCGGCGGCAGGGCCGGCGGCCGCCCGGATAACAATGTGCCATCCGATCAGGAAGAAAAGCGAAACGGCTGCCAGTGAGAATTTTCCCTGTGGACAAGCTGCCGCGGATACGATATAGTTAAGGAAAAAGAACATTGGGAGGGAACCAAAGATGAGACAGATTTATTATAACGGCACAGTCTATACCGGCGAACTGCCCCTTTTGGAAGCCTTTGCCGTAGAGGATGGCCGCTTTCTTTTTGCCGGCACAAACGAGCAGGCCAAGGAGGCCGCAGGATCTGAGGACGAGCTTATCGACCTTCAGGGAAATTTTGTGTGCAGCGGCTTTAACGACAGCCACATGCACCTGCTTGGATACGGCAACCTGCTCCGCTCCGCCAACCTGTCCGAGCACACGAAAAGCCTTTCGGACATGATTGCATGTCTGAAGGAATTTTCTATGGCGCATCCGCCGAAGGAAGGCGGCTGGATCATCGGCCGCGGATGGAACCAGGACTATTTCGACGATGTAAACCGGATGCCGGACCGGTATGACCTGGATCAGGTTTCCAAGACGGTGCCGGTCTGCGCCGTGCGTGCCTGCGGCCACTGCCTTGTGGTAAACAGCCGGGCCATTGAACTTCTCGGCATCACAGCCGATACGCCGCAGCCAGACGGCGGTGAGATTGGCCTCATGGACAAAACGCCGGACGGCCGTTTCTTTGACAATGCCATGGATCTCGTAAATAAGGCCCTTCCTGCGCCGGATAAGGACGAGATCAAGGAGATGCTGATCCAAGCCTGCCATGCCCTCAACGCATACGGCGTCACAAGCTGCCAGTCCGACGATTTCGTCGCCTTTAAAAATGTGCCCTGGCAGATGGTAATCGAGGCCTATAAGGAATTGGAGGCAGAAGGAAAGCTTACGGTCCGCGTCAATGAGCAGAGCCATTTTACCAACGTGGAGTCTTTTTCTGCTTTCTTAGAGGCAGGCTATAAGACTGGCGTCGGCTCCGACATGTTTAAGATCGGGCCGTTAAAGGCTTTCGGCGACGGCGCTCTTGGTGCCAGAACTGCCTACTTAAGCCGTCCCTATGAGGACGAACCGTCCACTCACGGTCTTTCCCTGTACACCCAGGAGGAGCTTGACAGCCTTATCTCCTTTGCCCACAAAAACGGGATGCAGGCCGCCATCCACACCATCGGCGACGCCTGCCTCGACCAGGTGTTACATGCATACGAAAAAGCCATGACAGAGGATCCGGGAAAGGATCTCCGCCACGGCATCGTACACTGCCAGATTTCCAGAAAAGACCAGCTGGAAAAGATCTGCCGCCTGGGCCTTCACGTCTATGCCCAGAGCATTTTCTTAGACTATGACATCCATATCGTAAAAGAACGTGTCGGCGAAGAGCTGGCCTCCACCAGTTACAGCTGGAAGAGCCTGATGGAAGGCGGTGCCACGGTCAGCAACGGCACGGACTGCCCGGTGGAAATGCCGAATGCGCTGGCCGGCATCCAGTGCGCCGTGACGAGGCAGAACCTGGACGGTACCATGCCGCCCTATCTTCCGGAACAGGCCTTTACCGTAAAGGAAGCCCTGGACAGCTACACGAAGGCCGGCGCCTATGCAAGCTTTGAGGAAACGTCCAAAGGACAGATCGCCCCGGGAATGGCGGCAGATTTCGTTGTCCTCGGGAAAAATCCCTTCGAGGTGAAACCGGAGACCATCCGGGACATCCCGGTCTGCGCCGCCTATCTTGCCGGGAAAAAGGTGTACGGCTGATAAGCGCCAATCGGGAATAGGATAAGCCGCCCCGCACATAAGATACCATGACAAAAACTGCGGGGTGGTTTCCATGAAAAAGCAGAAACCCATCTATTATCTTCTCATGAAGCCGGACGCCAATCCGGCTTTGTTACATGAACGGAAAGACTCCCTGTGCCGGCAGGGATACCTCGTCATTACTGTCCGGGAAGGCAGACAGGACATGAAGGACGGACTCCGGGAGGTGATCCGGAATCATGTTTCCTGACACGAAACCTGTCATCGACGGCTATGTGCGGCTTTCCAGGGACGACAACCGGCGCAGTTATACCTCCATTGAAAATCAGAAGAAGATCATTCTTCAGTACGCCGCCCAGAACGGCATGACCGTCCGGCACATTTACGAGGACGACGGTTTTTCCGGCTATTCCTTTGATGAGGTAAGATAACGTAACCTTTTTCATAGAGGGCGTTATCTTACCTCTTTTTGATATATGTTAGATAGCATAACTCTTTACGTCGGCTCCTATCTGTCTAAAATAGGAGATACTTTCAGTAGGCTTATCGCCTGTATCAACTCTGCCGACAAAGCTATAAAAGATTTCGATTTTGCGGGTGTTCGTTTCCTTATCCAGTTCGTGAATAAGAATACGGTCAATAAATTCATGGACGTTTTCGTAAGTCAGCTCTGTAACCTTTGTGTGTTTGTGTACAAGTGCGACAAACTTCTTTACGTCTGCGCTGCGCTCGGTGGCGGTATCAAGTTCCTGTGACAGCTCCGCAATTCGCCGGGTCAGCGTCTTTTTTTCTTCATCATAGCCGGAAGTCAGAAATGCAAACTGTTCATCTGATAATTTTCCTAAAGCATTATCCTCGTAGAGTTTACGGAACAGGACATTTAATTCGCTCATTCTGCCTTGTGCCTTATCAAGTTCTTTCCGCTGTTGTGCTAACGTCCGTTGTACTGCTTTGGCGTTGTATTCATTAGCGGTCTGAATAAATTCCTGCTCATGGGACTGCACATAAGACAGTACCCTTTGTAAATCGGCAAGGACAAGTTCTTTGAGGACACTTTTTCGGATATAGTGTGTAGTGCAAAGTTCGCCAGTCCTTATACGGTTCCGATACTTCCCGCAAGTATAAGCGTGTTTTCGCTCTGGTGTTCCGGCTCCTTGTTGCAGATACATCTTGTAGCCGCAATCCCCACAAAAGAGAAGCCCCGAAAACAAGTCGATTTCTTCACACTTTGTAGGGCGGTGCTTTGTGGCAATCCGTTTTTGTGCAAGTTCAAAGGTTTCTTCATCAATCAGCGGTTCGTGGGTATTGGGGAAAAAGTATTGCTTTTCCTCCGGGTTTTTCTTCGTCTTTTTTGATTTGTAAGATACCTTGTAGCTCTTGCCTGTTATGGTATGCCCTAAGTATTCTTTGCGTCCCAAAATATCATACAATGTTTTGTCCGGCCAGTTATAAATGCAGTTCGGGTGTGGACGCGGGTGCCTGCAACTGCCAGAACGACGGTAACGCAGTTCTGAAACAGTCAGTATTTCATGCTCCCGCAGCCAGTTCTGGATTTCGCAGATACGGTCGCCGCGCACATACATAGCAAAAATCTGTTTTACAACGTGTGCTGTTTCCGGGTCGGGCAGTAGGTGGTTACGGTCGTTCGGGTCGGCTATATAACCATAGGGTACTTCGCCGTTGACACGTTCGCCCTTTTGCGCCTTTGCCTGCTTGACCGCCCGGATTTTCTTTGAAGTGTCGCGGGCGTAAAACTCGTTAAACCAGTTCCGCAGAGGGGTAAATTCGTTATCTTCCCTTGCGGTATCTACCCCGTCGTTAATAGCAATATAGCGTACTTCATATTCCGGGAACACAATTTCAATCAGTTCCCCGGTTTTTAAGTAGTTACGCCCCAGACGGGACAGGTCTTTCGTTATAACGGTAGCCACATTTCCGGCTTCTACTTCGCGCAACATTGCTTGAAGCCCATCACGTTCAAAACTCACGCCCGAAAATCCGTCGTCTACGAAAAAACGGGTGTTGAAAAAATGGTGTTCGTCTGCGTATTTCTGTAAAATCAACTTTTGGTTCTGTATGCTTTCGCTTTCTCCGGCTTGCATATCTTCCTGGCTCAATCTGCAATATAAAGCGGTAATCTTGCTTGTCTGTAACATTTTGTCCTCCTTTCCGACAACAGACAAGCATGGCATTTGTACTAATTACATTATACCAGATACCGCTGCCTGTGTCATGTCCAAAGTGTGAAAAAACGCCCTATTTACGGGCGTTTCCGGCACTTTGTTCAAGGTCTTTGCGAATAAGTTTCTTTATCTTTTTATCAAGTGTGTCCGTTGCTTTTTCACTGGGCGACGCACACACAAAGTAAGTTGTTTTTCCTATTTTATGCTCCGTTGTTGTAACGGTAGCTTGATTTTTATTCAAGAGATTAGCCCCCTTTCCGTAATGGCTAATACAACTTATGAATAATGGTCTGTCCATTATTCGGGTTAATCAAAATAGGCTTTAACCGGACGGCTGTTAGCATAGCTCCACGGGACTTGCACCCCTCCGGCGGTCTGCCGAAGCTCTACCCGTTGCCTGCGACGCTTTGAACGCTCGGACTACGGCGGTAAAGGAGTATCATTGTACCGATATATGGATTATGGCGGCAGAGTTGCTAAGTCTGCTTTGGAACGCTGATATTTCCCGCTCGGTTTGTCCCTCCTTTCGTCGTCGCGTATCAGCCCAACGGCTCCCCATATATCGAATGTATCCGGTTTGCCCTATACTGCGCCGCCGTTATCTTGCGCCGCTTTCTTTGTCAAGGTGCCGGAAGTGGCTATGCTGCGTCAGCTATGGAACGGAAAAGGGGGAGTAAAGCGTTCCGCTGCTGATTTGCAGTTATTCGGCTTTGAAAGCCAGAACAGCCAACATCAGTTTTGCTTGCAGCCGTTCGCGAATATCCTCGTCCACGCCAAAATAGACGTTTCCGCGCTCGTCGTACAGCTTCCGCATGGAAAGACGGGCTATGTAGCCGCTGAAATGCTGCAAGACCATTTTCATAGCGTCCGGGTCGCCCTGTGTCGCTGCCAGAATGACAGGATAGGGGACAAGGGCTTTATCCGAAAAGCCGGACTGATTACCATTCGTCCCATTCATCAGCATTTTCCTCCAGATATTTTCTTAACAGCTCAAAAGAGCTTGTCCGGCGATACTGTATTGTACTTCTTGACGTATTGAACAACTTTGCAATCTCGGTATCATTCATTCCCTCAAAGTAGTACAGCAGTACAGCCTTGCGCTTTTCTTCCGGCAAAGTACGGACTGCTTCAAGCAGCAGCTTCGGCGTGATTTTCTTCCCGCCCTTTTCGTAACTCGGTTCACTATCTTCCTTTTTGAAATACTCGTCAAAGGAATGGAGCTGCCGCGCTTCTTCTAAGGTCATGTCTGAAAAAGTCACTTCCTTTGCCCGGTGCTTACGAAGCTCGTTATGAGCGTCGCACGCTTCATTGTGCAATACCGTGTTACAGTATCTTTGAAAAGCACATTGTTTTTGAAACTCCCTGCGATTAGGTTCCACATTATCACCTCCTTTCTCGAATGAAAGGTTGGTGGTGTCCCCCTTTTCGCCGGGTAATACTGGCTTTTTTGAGAAACGCCGAACGTTCTCAAAAATTTTTTGAAAAAATTTTTGAGCAAACAAAATGCGCCCGTCTGCAAGGCGCAGACAGGCGCAAATGAAATAATAAAATTATTCAGATGATTTGACAGTTCATATTTAAGGGTGGAATATTCCCCGGCGGTGACCGGGCTTTTTTTGATGTGTAGAAGTTTGTGGGATTTTGTCGATACGCTCTATGTATCATGGCGGCTACCTCCTAAAGCCGCCATTTCTACATGGCTAAGGGTCGTCGTAGGTTTATGATAGACAAAAAGAAACGGCGGCTCTGAAAATCAAAGCCGCCGCAAATGTGAAATAGCGCGTGAAAATATGTCTGCTCTGCGACGGCTTTTTTCTTTTGCCGTCGTGCGGCAGATAATGAACAAATATTTTGTTTTGCTTTATTCTATCAATGCCAGCTTACTTTAAGATGAATTTTAGCTTACGGATTTGTAAGGTAGAAAGAGAAAGAGAGGACAGTTTTTGAACCTGTCCTCTAAAGAAATTTTGAAAGATTATTGTGCGCTAATATTTTCTACAATAGACATTTTGCGAAGTCTTTTAACTGGTCTATATACTGCAACTATAATTGACAAAAACATAATCGCAATAATGATTCCCAGTTCCTTCCAAGGAATATTCCATGTATCACCCCAATTATAGGTTATCATCATTCCAAATAAGAGCTTATGAAAAGCCAGCCCGAAAATACTTCCTACTACGGTTCCCATAACCGTATAAGTCGCTGCTTCTGCTATTATCATTTTGGTAAGTTGTTTTGTGCTTACCCCAATAGCCCGAAATGACCCATATTGCTTTGTTCTTGCTGCAACACTCAATGCAATGCTATTTATAATGTTAAATATGGTAATCAAAGCAACTACCACTAGAAATCCATAAAGGAATAAACACATACAATAATAAATTCCCCTTGTGCTCTCATTTCCCATACGTTCATCGGAAAATGTGAAATCATTTCCTATCATTTGATGAAGGGCATTAACATCTGTATCAGTTGCATTTTTGTCTAGCTGTATATCAATTATAGTGTACTTATTTTGCCCTGTTATTTTTTGAAATGTATTTTCAGAACAAATCAGAATACCATTACTCGTTGTATTAAATGGACAATCCGATAATATTCCGGCAATTTGGATTTCTGTGGATTTTTCTCCAATCCTGCAATTTACAGTATCTCCTACCTCAATATTATTCTCTGGACTATATACAATCAGCCCAGTATTGACTTCATTTTGCACAACTTTGATAGAACCTTGCAACAAGTAATCTTTCGCCCAATCAAATTGTTTTTGTTCGTATGAGATTATATCCAATGTAACACTATCATCATTTACTGTTGTCGGTACATCATAAGAAAACATTCGACCATAAGCAGCGTTGACTATCGGATTTTTTTCTAATTTTTCAAGTATTGAATTATCAATAGAACAAGTATTTTGAGGACTTATAATTGATATGTCGGCAGTCCAAGGGCGTAATGGTGTTAAAGTATGGTTTGTAAAAGCTATTGCAACCATGAACGACAAAAAAAGAACGATACTTATAGAAAAGGACAGTACCATTAAAATAAAGTTTTTCTTGCTTGATATTGCATGATAAATGCCAAGTGACGTTTCCACTTTAAATATTTTTGTATTTACAGCTTTTCGGACTGGACGCAGATTAAGGGCATTTCCGGAAACAGCCGTCAGCGGTGAAACTTTTGCAGCTTTTTTGGCAGGAGAATGAGCTGCAAGCAAAACTGTCAATAAACCTATTACAATTCCGGCCACAATACTGGGTAGACTAAAACTAAAAGTAGGAATAGCTCCAAAATATTCTGGACTAAGGACACGCAAAACAGCACATAAAACCCATACGACAACAATACCCATTGCGACACCAACTGGGATAGCAAAACGACACCAACTAAGAGCTTCTTTGTTTACCAATTTCATTACCTGTTTTGGTGTTGCACCAATACAGCGTATTAGTCCAAAAAATTCAGTTCGTTGCATTACATTACTATTTAGGCTGCTTGCTATCATAATTATGCCTGCGAACATAACTAATAAAAATAAGATAATCGCCGACATATAAACCTGAACCATAAAAGAATTAGAACTTTGTCCCAATAAACCAAGTAATTTTGTATTTTCAGAAACTTGTTCATCAGAAAGATGACATTCCTCTTTTAAATTATTGATTGTATTTTGTATATTCTTTAAGTCTGAAAATTGAACACATAATATACTGTTATAGTCTGCTAATTCATCACTCATTTCAGTAGGATAAATTTCTCGAAAAGCAGAAGTTGTCACAAAAAAACCATACGAATCTTCACTCATTGTTTTTGAAGCGTCATTACAAAAACCGGAAATTTCATAGTGAAGTTCGGTACCGTCTGGTGTATTTATTGCCACCATATCTCCAATTTGCAACCCTAAATATTCTTTTGCGTTAAGTGTAATCATAACCTGTTGATTATTCTGGGGAAAATTACCTTCCTCAATAATATCTACCATTAGTTTTGTCATGTATTCTTCATCACAACCAACGATTACAGCATTCTTTCCTTCAAAAGTATATCCTTCATCACCTCCGAAATTCAAAACACCATAGCGGGCAGCAACTTGTATATCTGGACGCCTTGAAATTAGTGTTGCTTCCTCGTCAGTAATATCTTTAATGCCAATATGAAAATTACCTCCGTCTATTTGAGCCTGCAATATTTGGCTACGAATAAACATATCAGCCATTCCAAAAATTGCTGTTACCAAAAATACAGCTAAAATAATGCAAAAAATAGACATTCTATTCTGTTTCCGATGTACTCTCGCAGAGATAGGGACAAGTTCAAGATAATGTTTCATTTGCAATCCCTCCTAAATCTGTAAGAACACCGTCACTTACTTGAAATACTCTATCTACGGAAGCTGTTAAATTCTTATTATGTGTAATAATTAAAATCGTCTGCTGATAATGCCGGGAAGCCGTTGTTAGCATATCCATAACGTCCTGGCTATTTTTGCTGTCAAGGTTTCCTGTCGGTTCATCTGCTAAAATTAGTTTTGGCTGTGTTATCAATGCCCTTCCAATAGCTACTCGTTGCTGCTGTCCTCCGGATAACTGGCTCGGTAAATGCTTGCGGCGTTCGGTCAGTCCAAGCAAATCAAGAATTTCATTTACCCTTTTCTGGTCTGGCTCTCGGTAGTCCAGCAACAGCGGGAACACAATATTCTGCTCTACATTCAACTCAGATACAAGCTGAAAAGACTGGAAGATAAAACCGATATTTCGTCGCCTGTAAATTGTTCGTTTTTCTTCTTTCATGGAAAACAGGTTTTGTCCGTCAATAAAAATAGAGCCGGAAGTCGGTGTGTCTAAAGCACCGATACAGTTAAGCAAGGTACTTTTTCCAGAACCGGATTCTCCTACAACGGCGGCAAATTCCCCTTTTTCAAGGGAAAAGGACACATTCTTCAAGGCTTGAACTTCTGCTTCGCCTTTTCCATAAGTTTTACACAAATTTTCAACTCTTAAAATCTCCATAATATTGATAACCTCCTTTTCTCAAAGGATAGCAGAGGCAGCTTACAACCCGGTGAATTTAACCTTACGATTTCGTAAGGAAAGAAACTGAAAAGGTGGTTCCCTCATGTAAAACACTCTGAACAGAAATAAGCCCACCTTGTCCTTCTATAATAGATTTTGCAAGAGGTAATCCTAATCCAATTCCCGGAATATTGAGGGAATATTTGCTGCGGTAAAAGCGTTTAAAAATATGGTGTATATCTTCCGGTGCGATACCGCTTCCATTATCGGAAACTAAAATTCGTAACATAGTTGGCGTACTCTCCCAGGTAATCCTTATTATTCCTCCTGCTTCTGTGTGGTCTAACGCATTTTTTACAAGATTTCCAATCGCTTCGCTTGTCCAATCCATATCGCAAATTACAGTTTGATTAGGGGTGCCTTGTACAATAAGCTGCTTTTTCTCCTGTGTAGCCCTTGTAGTAAGTTCACTAATAGCATTTTTAATCAGTTCTTGTACGGAACAGGCACGTTTATCAAAAAGAATATTCCCCGTGTCTAAACGTGTGATTTTAAGCATAGATAAAATGAGCTGTTCCATTCGTTTTAAAGCAAGTCCAATTTTTTGTGAAAACTCTTTTACTGTATCAGTATTATCCGGCTCGGCTTCTATGATTTCCTGATACATCATCAAAGCTGCCAACGGTGTTTTTAACTGATGTGAAATATCTGAAATTGTACTTTTTAAAAACTCTTTTGTCTTATGTTCTGTTTCATTTTTTGCTTGAAGCATAGTAGCAAGCTGCTCAACAGAAGCAAATAAATGAAAAATTTCCCCATCACTATTTTGATATGCTCCCTTCTAGGTAGACAGTTGAAATAATAAAACTGTTTATCAAGG
>OLPX01000185.1_pt1 | contig 71343 bp, 72 predicted proteins | sample 1672491 | NCBI WGS metagenome assembly OLPX01 (sample SAMEA3136692, study PRJEB25190) | human gut metagenome | biome: human gut; feature: human-associated habitat; material: faeces | place: Austria | collected 2013
CTGGTGCAAAAGCTGGCGGTTTATCGTATGCTGATGTACGAGCTGATATTGAAGCGACGATTGACGAAGCAATGAACAATACAGTTCCAATGGTCTATGATACGAAAAACATTAAAAGATATGTGATGAATTTATTAGATATGGCTCATTAAAAAGTACCAAAGAAATAAAAGTTACCATATAGACAAAATTGTTTTTTTATATCTTTTGATTTCTTATAAGATAATGGCATTGTGCGACAAGCTATACAAAAAAATTTCATGTATACTTTGATTATAAATTATACAAGGAGGTACTGATATGTACGCATATGAAAATATTGAAATGTCATTAAACTATATTGAACAACATTTAAGTGAGAAAATCGAAACAGAGAAACTGGCGGAAATTGCCTGTCTTTCTACATTTTATTACCAACGTTTGTTTAAAAGATTAGTTAAGAGATCAGTTCAAGAATATATCAAACTTCGTCGTTTAGCAATGGTAATAGCAGAATTGAATAATTCGGAGGAAAGAATATTAGACATAGCTTTAAAATATGGATTTTCAGACCATGCTAATTTCACAAGAGCATTTAAAGAAGTTTACCATATAACTCCAGATGAATACAGAAAGAATGTTCCTATGTTAAATACATTTGACAAGCCAGAACTTGCTTCACGTTATATCATGATTGATGAAAATGTTCCATTGATTGTAGGGAATATTGTTTTGGAGATTCAAAGGAAAACATTAAGAACAAGGGAAATGTATTTTGGTTTTGAAAAAACAGTAAATGTTACTGAACAAATTCCTGTTGGAGAAAGTACGGGAATTGATGTTCCAGGTCAGCTATGGCGTGAATTTCATGCAAAGAAACTGCAAACCGAAAGTGCCATTTTTAACAATGATATTGAGCTTGGTGTATCTCATTCAGCAAGTCCAGATAAAGGAACGTTCCTTTACTTTGTAGGAGGTATGGCTTCATCAATAGATGTATGTCCTAAAAATATGGTACAACACACATTACCAGCAGGTGAGTATGTTGTATGCAGAATTGAGGCAGAATCTTTTGAAGAACTTGTTACCACTGCTTTAAATCAAGCAAATAAGTATCTGTTTGAAACATGGCTTCCAAATCATAAATTGATTACAAAGCCGTTCATGGCAGAAAAATATTACAAAGGAAGTGCAGATATTAGTTATATGGAAATATGGGTGATTCCTGTGGAAACAGGAAATGCTGAAAATGAATTATCCAATGTCAATGGAAAAAAAGCAGAGAATTTATCACAATACTAGAGAGGGGAATGGACAAAAGTGGCTTATGATAGATATAAATTCTAAGAATAACCCATTTCAAGATGTATTGAGAATTATTGATATTTGTTATGCCCTAAAAGGTATAATTTCCTAATGAAAATATATCACACCTACTTTTGAATACCAACAATATTATTGTTGCAACAAGTGTCCCGTATAATTAGAGAAAACCAAGATTTTAGATATTTAACGCATTGCTTTGAGGGGGCTTGCATTATGGAATATTTTAAGAAATTTACAAAAATATCAAGGTCAATTTAGCAGTACAATACGTACAATTACAACTGAATATGCCAGAGCTTTAGCTCGCACAAACACTATGTTTTGTGCGGGTTTTTTTATTGCTGAAAATATTTTTAACTTTTTTCTAAAATCCTGCAACAAATCACACCTTGCCGTACAGATATGGTGCGGAAAGAGGGATAAACACTTTTCACGTCATAACGGAAAGGGGGTGTGGTTATGAAACCGTCGGACTTCCAAAAGACAGTACAATGTCAATTCGACTGCAAGCTAAAACGTGTAGTCAAGAACATTGTACGAAACTACCGAAAGGAATTAAGGCGACGCAGGAATAAGGAAATCTCATTCTGTGAACTTCCAGAAATCGTTGTTGAAAAGCTGGCTGTCTGGGACGAGTATGAAAGCGACTACATAGTTTTTGATGTATGTGGTATTGAAATCCGTGTACTTGATGATGAATTAGCGGACGCTCTCAAAGTTCTTTCAGAAAAAGACAGAAACATTGTATTGATGTATTTCTTTCTTGGCATGAGCGATGCAGAAATCGGTGACAAGATGAAAATTGACCGTTCAACATCATTTCGTATTAGGAAAAGTTCACTTGATAAAATCGGAAAAAAGTTAAAGGAGAACACGAAAAATGAATAAAACACACCCGTCATTTTATCTTATTTCGTCGGCTGTGGACGGCAATATAAATTCTATTGAGAAGCTATTGCAGTTCTATGAACCGTACATATCAAAATGTTGTTTACGTCCGTTCTATGATGAATACGGAAATGTCTGTGTTGTCGTAGATATGGAATTAAAAGGACGTATCAGAGAAGCTCTATTGAAGATGATTTGTGAATTTGAGATAGAGGAATAATCAGCAGTTGCCAGCAGAGCATGATTTGTCCAATTCCCCCTCTTTCCTGCTCTGCTACTGCTTAAAGAATGAAAGCAATATGTTTTCGACACAGCTCTTTGAAAACTGAATAAAGCAGACAGACACGTTTGTGAGATAGCGAGCCACGGGAACTGTACGCCATGACCTTTCCAAAAGAAAGCGAGCGACCCACACAGTGATCCGAGAGCGACTGTTGGAAAAGTCGTTTTGCCATGACCTATGCTCACAGAATAATGATACGTCCGCAAGGTGCGGTTCTGCCCACAAGAATGGGAATAGTTGAGATACTAACGGAGCTTTCCAAAGCCGTCTGTCTGCTTGGAAATTACAAGCAAGGGGGAATTTATATGGAGAAAAAACTAATACGATATAGTATGCAGATTGCCATGTTGAACCAACTTCTTGCCCGTAAAATGATTTCTGAAAAAGAATATGCTTTAGTAAAATCAAAACTTATGCAAGATTATAATATTGTTTCAGATATAACCGCTTGAATTGTATATTTGAATATTGTATAATAACACTACAAAAGGAATACAAAATGCAAATATAAAAGGAGTGGTTCTGTGAAAGAAGTAGAAGTAATCAAAGCAAGAAATGATTTACAAACTCGTACAAGGGGAAAAACGATTGAACTTATGCGTGTTGGTGCATATTGCAGGGTTAGTACAGATAGTGCAGACCAGCTAAACAGTTATAAGTCGCAGGTAGCCTATTATACAGATATGATTAAGAAGAATAAAGAATGGGTACTTGCGGACATATATGCTGATGAAGCAATCACAGGTACACAAGTGGCAAAAAGAGAAGATTTCCAGCGTATGATAAATGATTGTATGAATGGGGAAATTGATATGGTTATTACAAAGTCTATTTCCAGATTTGCCAGAAATACGCTAGATACTTTAAAGTATGTTCGTATGTTAAAGGAACGCAATATAGCAGTATATTTTGAAGATGAGAAAATCAACACTTTAACTATGGATGGGGAATTGCTTTTAGTTGTACTTAGTTCTGTGGCACAGCAGGAAGTTGAAAATATATCTGCTAATGTAAAAAAAGGTTTAAAAATGAAAATGAAACGGGGAGAGCTGGTTGGTTTTCAAGGTTGTCTTGGATATGATTATCACAAAGACACGAAAACAATTACCGTGAATGAAGAAGAAGCAGAAATTGTACGTTATATTTTTAATCGGTATATTGAGGGTGCTGGCGGTTCTGTTATTGCACATGAGCTTGAAAATTTGGGATATAAAACAAAGTACGGAAGTTCTACATGGGTACAATCAACAGTCATTGGTATTATCAAGAACGAGAAATATAAAGGCGATTTATTGCTAGGAAAAACCTTTACAGTAGACCCGATTTCAAAGCGAAGATTGGAGAATTTCGGAGAGGAAGATAAATTTTATATTCGTAATCATCACGAACCGATTATTAGCGAAGAAGTTTTTGAAAAAGCACAAGAAATTCTTGCCAGAAGAAATGTTAATAGAGGAAAGATTGGAGAGGGTAGCACAAAGAGAGAAAAATATAGTAGGAAATATGCTTTCAGTTGTATGCTGGAATGTGGTTTCTGCGGTGGCACTTTAACAAGGCGTAATTGGCACAGCAGTTCACAGTACAGCAAGGTTATATGGCAATGCGTAACGGCTACGAAGAAAGGAAAAAAATTCTGTAAGCATAGCAAAGGCATTCCAGAAACAGCTATTGAAGAAGCGTTTGTAGAAAGTTATCGTTTATTGTGTGATGATAATAAAGATGTTCTGGAAGAATTTTTGCAGAGAATGGACGATACGCTTAGTAGTAGTGTGGTGTCAAAACAACTTGCAAAAGCAGAAAAAGAGATAGGCGCATTAGAGAAGAAAAAAAGTAAACTTGTGGATATGCGTCTGGAAGAAATTATTGATAAGGAAACCTACGAAAGTAAATATGCTGATTTAGTAAGCAAACAAGAACAGCTTGTTGAAGAAAGAAAAAAATTACAAGAAACTTCTGATAATGAAAAAGACATAAAAAAACGTCTGAAAGAGTTTAAGAAAACTTTGGAACAGAATGAAGTTCTTGATAAATTCGACCGCTATGTGTTTGAAAGCATTGTTGAAAAAGTAATTGTAGGTGGACTTGATGAAAATGGAAATGTTGACCCTGCACAATTGACATTTGTTTATAAAACGGGCTTGAAGAATAACGTGGATGGTGCTAAATTTAAACCACAAAGAAAAAATGCAAGAGGACGACATAGAACTGAAGAATTGTGTTCACATGATAGCAACGAGGTTGATAAAATGTGTTCCGATAGTAGTAACGACACATGTCGAGACGGTCTGCTTGATGTCTAGGAAAGAGAAATAAATAGCGAAAAGTAGCGTATTTACGGGCTTTTTTGAGATTAGGCAATAGCTCATGAAAGTCCGTATTTCTTATATTGAAACATATCTACTATAAAAACGGTCAGAGGGTTTAGGCTGTGGATTAGATGTCGTGGTTTGTGGCACTAGGATAGATGTTATCTAGGGTGCAAACTCAATTTGAGTGAGTGATTTAGATGTTGTCTAATCCGGCAACTCGACTGTCGGTAATATAGCAGGCAGTGGATTAGATGTTATGGAAGGAGTGAAGTTTGTGGCCAATGTTATTACTGTTATAAGAATAATATGTGCCTTGGCACTATTGCTTTGCCCAGCTCTTTCAGCTCCTTTTTATATGTTGTATATAATCGCTGGGTCGACAGATATGATTGATGGTATTGTGGCAAGAAAAACAGGTACCGTCAGTGAATTTGGTTCTAAGTTAGATACGGTTGCAGATTTTATATTAGTTGCAGTGTGCCTGATTAAGCTCATACCTGTCTTAGAGATTGAATCTTGGATATATATCTGGATTGGAATTATTGTGATAATTAAGATGATAAATATCATATCAGGATTTGTGGTACAAAAAAGATTTGTATCTGTTCATTCTGTAATGAATAAGATTACAGGTGGCTTATTATTTGCTTTGCCTTTGACGGTAAGGGTTATAGATTTACGATGCAGTGCAGCAATTGTATGTGTATTAGCAACCTTTGCCGCTATACAGGAAGGGCATTATATTAGGACATTCAAAGAAAAAAGTAATGTGAAAGAGGAGACAAGAAGCATGCAGGATTCTTTATATAAACTATTAAAGGATAAGAAGGTTGCAGATTCTTATCAGTTTTATACATCATGTGAATATAAACTATATTTTGCTGAGACAAGCTTTCAGGCATTGCAAAATATTATTAGTAAATATCAGCAAACAGAGACAGAAAGAGTAAATAAGGTATTTTCAGATGCTGTTACGACAGGAGTAGGAAAATATATTGCTCATGATAACGACGTTGATTATTTGGGTGTACAGATGAATGTAACATCAGTCATGGATAAATTGACAATGGAAATTATGGGACTACTTCACAATTTTTTCGATACTTACGCGCAATGGTTAAACTCATCTCTGTTAGGAGAAGAGGCTCTTCCGATTAAGAGAGCAACCTTGGTGAATATCTCGCAAAAATTAGTATCGTATCCAGAATATGCAGGTGCGTTTGTTACAAAACTTTCTGCCATTCCAAATGAAGACCAATATCTTTATATTGCTGATTTCAATAATACATTAAAGCATAGATATCAAATCTATATAAAGAATAGGTTTGATATTCTAGCTGCTACTGGAGACGTGAGTATTCCGCCGTTTACAAAAGATGGACGTCTTCACATAAAGGAAGATGCTCTTGATGTTTTGAAAAAGAGCTTAGATTATTGCAAAGTCTTACTTGAAGATTCAAGAACGTTTGTAGAACAGTATTACTCTACTAATGATAATAACTACGTATCGCACAGAGTGTATAATCCTAAAACATATCTAGTATTTGAGTCCGAAGAAGATTACAAAGCAATGCGCTCACCCAAAAACCATTATTATTATATTGAGGTTGACCCGGCGAACATTCCAGACAAAATTCAGGTGATGCTTTCCTGCGATAGAATGGATAGAACCGATGATGAGGAGAAATCTTTGGATTGTTATAATTCGCCTTATCAAATAATAATGCTAAAGGAATTTGGTTCAGACAAGATTGTCGGATTATTGAAACCGGATGATGCGGAAACATATAAACTGAGCGATGAACATGAGATAAAATATCGTCAGTATTCATCAGTTACAACTGGTTATGAGCACGAGATGTTCATGGCAATATGTGGAGATGAGAAGTTTAATTATTATCCTTACTTAAGTGATTCAACAATAGTAGTCCTTAAAGACAAATAAAAATAACCCTCTCAACCATCATGGCTGGGAGGGTTTCGTGCGTCTATGCTTATCTTTCTACATCGACCTTAAGTCCGGATTTCAATTCAACCGTGCAATGGTCGTCCCATATTGTGATTTGCTTAAGCCAGCGTTTTACAAGGGCTTCATCGAATACAGTAAGGTCTGAATGCTGGTCTTTGATGAAATCTTGCAATTCTGTGATGCGTTGTAGCTGTTCATCACGCTGTACCGTATCCATTGAAGCCTGCTGGCGCTTTTCTCTGAGTGCGAAAATTTGGTCAGCAATCTCGTCGTAGGCTTCTTTGTTGTTAGCCTTTTTAACAAGCTCCTGCTGAAGTTCCATAAGCTTTTCATCGATACCATCAGTGGTGATGGCTGCAGAGGCTCTGATGACCGATGCGATATTTTGCTGTAGCTGCTTCTGGTATTTTGATTTATCACCAAGAAGTTCATTCAATGCAGTAAGAACAATTTCCTGCAGGTCAAGCTCGTTGATGGTTCTGGCATGGCATTCAAGGCCAGTAGGTTCTAGCTTGCTGATGCAGCGCCAGACGATGGATTTGCAGCCACGGTTGTTCCAATGGATTCTTCGGAACATTTCACCGCAGTCGCCACAAATGATAATCTGTGAGAAGCAGTGGTTGCAGCTATAGCTTCGTTTCTTTCCATTGGCGCTGGTCTTAACTACTCGTCTGCGTACCAATTCTTCCTGCACTCGCATGTAAATTTCTCTTGGGATAATCGCTTCGTGGTTTCCTTCAACATAATATTGTGGAACGATGCCAGTGTTCTTAACTCTGGTCTTGTTAAGAAAATCGGTGGTGTAAGTCTTTTGAAGAAGGGCATCACCGATGTATTTTTCGTTGCGGAGAATTTTGTTAATGGTGCTTGTATGCCATCGAGGTTTACCTGCGCCGGTAAGAATACCATCCGCTTCAAGACCTGCAGCAATCTTATCCATGCTGTAGCCTTCGAGGTACTCTCGGTAGATTCTTTTTACAACTTCAGCTTGTTCAGGGTCGATAACAAGGTTTCCATCTTCATCTTTGGTGTAGCCAAGGAAGCGGTTGTGGTTAACCTGCACCTGACCGTTCTGATATCGGAACTGAAGTCCAAGCTTTACGTTCTGGCTTAAGGACTGTGATTCCTGTTGGGCCAGTGAAGCCATAATTGTAAGAAGAACTTCACCCTTTGCATCCATTGTATTGATTGCTTCTTTTTCAAAGAATACCGGGATGTTCTTTTCCTTAAGCTGTCTGATGTACTTCAAGCAGTCTAAGGTGTTTCTGGCAAATCGGCTGATTGACTTTGTGATAATCATGTCGATGGTACCAGCTTCGCAATCTTCAATCATGCGGTTGAATTCTTCTCTGTTCTTTGTGTTGGTACCGGAAATACCATCATCAGCGTATATTCCGGCAAATTCCCATTCAGGGTTCTTCTTAATATATTCTGTATAGTGCTCAACCTGAGCTTCATAACTTGTAGCCTGCTCATCGCTGTCGGTACTAACTCTACAGTACGCCGCGACTCGGAGTTTAGGCTTTGCATCCTGCTTACGACCGGTATTACCAATTTGTCGTTTGGCAGGAATGACCATTACATTTCCCATCAAATAACCTCGCTTTCTATAAGGCTGTATAAGTACTCAGCCTGTTTTACTGGATTGTCAAAATACTCTGTGATATCGCCGAAGCGGAAGAGTATCGGAGCCTTCTTCTCAGGTATTTCTTTGAATCTGTCGTTGCGACCAAGTTTGGCTGACCTGCGCCTGATTTCTCTACCTGCAGCAATGAAGGTATCCTTATCGATGATGGCTGGATAAAAGTCATCACCGAGATAATGCTTGTTTTGCATAATTCGCTTGGAACCTGCATGCAATGCTTTGATTCCAGCTTCCTTAGCAGCATTCGTAAGTGAAAGACCACCAAGGTAATTCTTGTATAGCTGTCGTACCTTAGCTGCAGCTTCTTCATCGATAACTGCGATGCCATTCTCGATACGATAGCCAAGTGGTGTATGTCCCATCAAATCATCTCCTTAAAAGTAAGACCACACTTCATGACAAATCCGACTTCATGTCTGGAATACACCTGAATGTGGTCTACAAATCTCTCAAATAAATCTTCGCTGTATTCTTCAAGCATTGACCCACGCTCTGCAAAGTGGAGTAGGCGTTCTGCTTCAAAGAACCTAGAGCTGTCACCACTCATGGTGGCATTGATAACTTCAATATCCTCCCTGTAGGTGTTAGCCTGCGTAAGAAGGGCGTTGGTTTCACTGTTATACAATACTTGGTCGATATAACCTTGGGCCATGAGTCTGGTTAAGGTTTCTCTCTGTTCTGTGTTCTGTTCCAAAAGGCGCTCTAAGTGCTGGATTCTGATAAGGCTCTCATCGCCGGAATTGTTCTGCAGCGCAGCAGCATAAGGTTTCAAGACTAGCTTGTGGCTGTAGATTAGTTTGTTAAGAACGGTAACGAATGCTACCTTCAAATCATCGTCCCTGAGAAACATCATGGAGCATTTATCTTTATCTGCCAGATGGGTGTTGCAGCACCAAGCTACGTATTTGCCATAGGTGCTGGAGTGCATTCTTCTTCTAAAGGTATCACCACATTCATTACAGATGATTTTTCCGGAAAATGCATAGCGCTGTTGATATTTTTGACTTTCACGCTTGATACCTTTTTCAGCAGCTCGTTGTGTTATCAGAAGTCCTGCAGCTTCAAAATCCTCTTTGCTGATAATTGCTTCATGATGGTCAGCCACGTAATACATATCCAGCTCACCCTTGTTTGTATGCCTGTTGAAAGAATCATCGGTATAGGTTTTCTGGAAGATAACATCGCCGGTGTATTTCTCGTTAGAAAGAATGCCTCGAACACTGGTTGATGTCCATTTGCCACCACGCTTGGTAGGTACACCCTCATCATCGAGCGCTTTAGCAATAGCATCAGTACCTTTACCGGAAAGAACATCGGCGAAGATACGTTTTACAACTTCTGCCTGTTCAGGAATAATGCGAAGTGTGCGTCCGTCCCAGCGGTATCCATAAGGTGCGTAACTAAGCTTGAAGGTTCCGTTTTGGAATCTCTTCTTAATTGACCACTTGCTGTTTTCAGAAATAGAAGTGGATTCACCTTCGGCCATTGAGCTTAGGATTGTAAGAAACAGCTCGCTTTCCATTGAGCCAGTGTTGATGTTTTCTTTATCAAAGTATATAGGTACATCCAGCTCCTGCAGCTTTCTTACAAGCTCCAAGCAGTCGGTTGTATTTCTTGAGAATCGGCTGATGGACTTTGTGATAATAAAGTCTATCTTCTTTGCTGCACAATCCTGCATTAGGCGCATTAGCTCTGGACGCCTATCCTTCTTGGTACCTGTGATACCTTCATCAAAATACAGACCGGCGAACTGCCAATCGTCACGAGAAGTAATGTAGTTTTCGTAGTGTGCTTTCTGTGTTTCTAAGCTTTCAAGCTGTGCATCATTGCTGGTAGAAACACGACAATAAGCAGCTACGCGAAGCTTCTGTTTTTTGCTTGTTACATTCTGTACTTTATCGATTTTTGTAACCTTCTTCACGGTAGTTCACCTCCCTTCGTCAGTGTATATACATCACTCTAAAAGCTGTATTTATCAAGTTATTTCCGGCATTATTTCTACATATAGCGGAGAGAATGTTTGGCGATTAAGAAGCGTTAATTTGTTGAATTCCAACAAGGAAATAAGTCCAGAATCCAGCATCGATTTTGCGACTTCCTGTGCTCTGAAATAATCATAATCACGCTGTAATTGAATATCTGTAATCGGAGTAGGCTCCAGTTTTAAGTGAGATGCAATGTCTGTTGTTTTAAGAACAGCCTTGTTTTCAGTTTGATTCATAGTGTCCTCCAATCTGAAAGCTATGCCTTCACTTTCCCACTGGAGATAAGAAGTGATTTTGAGCGGAGAAAGACAATAAAAAAATGCCCATCAGAGCACGAAACTCCAATGGGCATCCAATTACTTCAGTAATTCATTTACTTTGTTCTGTACAGCAGTGTAGTCATAACCGGCAGCGGTAAGACGGTTCTTTCTATCCTGACCGTTACCCCATTTGCCTGCGATAACTTCCTTGGCAAGTTCTAATACAGTCTTCTTTGCTGCAGTATTCTTACCGGTATAAACCACAGTTCCTTTTTCATCGAATACGCTGTAGCCAGCATTATCATCAGCACATTTCTTAGCATTGCTTAATACCTTGAAGGCACCTTTCTGAGTCTTGCTATCAGACCAAGTCTTACGTACACGATATAAAGTTGCAGTGGGTGTTTCAGGAGTAGTAGTTGTTCCGGCAAGCTGAGATGTAACCTTTGTTGCTAAGTCGCCAAGTCTAGCATAAAGCCAGTTACCCGGACAGGACTTGTTGGCAAACCATCTATGTACAGTGATTATCATCTCATCAGACTTGGGATTGTAGTTAAGAGTCTTATCCTTATCTCCAAGCCAGATAAGTTTCTTCTTACCATTACGCTTGCAGATATCAACGCAAAGCTTGATAAGAGCATCATAAACCTTGCTGTTCATAGCGTAAGGTTCAGTGGTGTCGCTGGCGCATTCAATAGTAATTGCTCTCTGGTCATTTGCATTGCTGGAAGAGCACCAAGAGCGGTTCTTCTCCTCAACATACATGCCGATTCTACCATCAGAGCCAATACCATACTGGCAACTGGCCTGTCTTGAAGTAGGGTAGAAAATACTACCTAATGTTTCAACGCTGCACTGACCAACAACACAGTGAGGTGTGATGCGGTCAATGGAATGCGTTCTCTGTCCGGAGTGATTCGGACTAAGTTTGGTATAGGATACCAATGAACTGTTTGTGTAAGCCATGTTTTATTCCTCCTTGCTTTCTGAGCGGTCGTGAAGCTGTTCTAATACGACCTTGATTTTTTCTGGTACCGGAAGTCCAAGATGTGCTGCATTTTCAAGAAGAGAAACGCCTTCATTGGAGATGTAGAAGAAGATGACTGCAGTGCGAAGAACACCGCCTGAGCCGATAACATTTACATCAAGAATGTGGGCGATTCCTACAAGCAAGAAAATAAGCACCTTGCGACAGATGCCCTTGAAGCCGACTTCACTGGAAAGTGTTCTGTCATTGATTGCGCACATGACACCAGTGAGATAATCGATTACAACAAAGGCAATAAGTGCATAAAGCAGTCCGTCCCAGCCACCAAGAAAGTAGCCAAGCCAGCCGCCAATGCCTGTGAAGATGAGCTGGATTGTGTTCCAAAATTCCTTCATGTTTGAGTCCTCCATTTCTGTAAAGTGGTATGAAAAAAGCACCTCCGAAGAGATGCTTGATTCCAAAATAAAAGATGCTATGCAATTCGCACGACCCTCAGATATGAGGATGTGATATTGATTGCAGCACCTGTATCCTGATATGCCTGTAATTTGATTTTTAATCCATTAGAAGAAGTCGTTGATGCGATACCGCCAGTATGAACATAAATGGTCTGGCTGGTTGTACTTCCACCATAAAGGATTTGTGAATTTGACAGTGTGCTATAGGTAGAACCTCCGTCTGTTGACGTCTGGATTCTAGCACCGCGTCGTTTAGCAGTCCCTGCAGCAAAATTCAGATTGGCAGATATAACGTATACACCTGCTGTTAATGTGACTATGGAGTTTGTATCAGTCCAAGTTGCACTGGCGCAGGATTTAGCAGTAGAAGAGTTCGAATCAGTTATCGTTCCTATAGCTGTTGAATGGTTACCAATCTTAAGACTGCCGGTAATAGTAGTGTCACCATTGATTACGTTGGTATGAGCTGTTAACGAGTTTCGATAGATTAACCACTCGCTTAAAGTTCCATCATAAACGCCTCTATTAACTCCGCCTGTGCCGATTCCAAAGGCAGCCTTAGCAGAAGCTGCACCATCAGCACCATATCTTGTTTGCCAATATGCAATATCAGAATGTTCTGATTGGACAGCTTTTGTATGATTGGTGGTCATGGCAATTTCTAAAGTATCGTCTTTCTCTGCAACTTTTCCAATTGCGATTCCTTTGCCACCGGCTTTAAAGTCCATCAATACAGCTGCTGTTGAAACCGTATCAAGAATTGTTACTGTGGTGAAAGCATCTGTAATGGTGTATTTGACATCATAAGAGCTTTCCGTTGATATTGCACCGCCACCAAAAGTGAATGCAGTTCCTGAAGAGAAGCTCTTATTAGCATTAGTCCATGAAGTAGCAGATGATTTCTTGTAGTAGGTTGCACGGGTTACAGTGTTCTTACTGCTGCAGGAAGCGTAGCTGTAAGAGATAAGACCACGGATATAAGTTCCATCATCATTTACGACACCAGCGCTGGTTGCTCTTTGTGAAAGATAGCTTGTAAATGATGGTGCAGAATATGCAACAACACTAATACTGACAGTTTTTTCATCAGAGACACGACCTCTGGAATCTGTGACTTTTGCAGTAAAAGTGATTGTTCCAGAAGAGGTAAGCAAACCTGTTGTAAAGCTGGATGCCGTACTTGAATATCCGCCTCCGGTAATGGAGTAGGAAGATATCGTAGAACCATAAGCGCCAGCAGCTCCATTGATAGTAACAGTTGCTTTTGATTTACTTTGAACATAAATGGCCCATGCTGCTGGAACATCGCCATCAACACGTGCAGCTGTAACACTTGTCATTGTGGGTTTTACCGAAGCAGGTACTGTCAACGTAAGCGTGCAGGTTTTGGAGCCAATCTTCGTAGAGCCATTGTAGGTATCACAGGTGATGGTGCAGGTTCCGGATACCGCATTTGGTATCTGATTTGCCAGTGTAAGAGCAGGCGTCCACGATACGGATGTTGATGTTGTTTTGGAAACGATGGTTCCTGTGGTGCTTCCAAAAGAATAAGTCAAAGTATGCGTAAACGAAGATGATGCTCTTGTGATTGTAATTGTCGAGGCCGAATTCAGATTAGTGTTGGTAGCTGATACGGTTGATGCCCTTGGAATCGTATCAAGCGTATGCGTACCACTTGCAGTAACGCTGACTGCATAGGTATAAACACCAGCTTCACAGCTCAAACTGAATGATTTAGTACCATCAGAGTTGTGACTGATTTTTGCTGTTCCAGAAGCGATTGTCGTATTGTTGTACAGCTGGATTCTGGTATCACTTGAATATACTGTTGTTCCATTGATGACTGCTTTGAAGGCACCAGACATAACCCAACCGGAGCCGGAACCAGAGCCTTTTAGTGTCCACGCGATAGTAGAAGTGTTGTTCGCTACATCCTGACTGGATAATGACCACGATAGCGTAATGGAACGACCTTCTTTTTCATTTGTTGTTATGCTTCCGCTTTTAGCCATGAATCATTCCTCCTTAAGATGCAGGGTCTCGCCATTTGATGGAGAGATTGCCATTTGCTCTTGGAATAAAGTCGAACCAGCCTCTGGTTTCATTTCCAAGAGATAACTTGTTTCTTATTTCTGCGTTGGTAATAACCAAGCTGTTATTTGAGATAAAAGCGATTTTCTGGCCGTTTTCCTTGAAGGCAAGCTCCTCATTGGATAGCTCGGCAGTGAAGGCATTTCCAACTCTGCCAAGCTCAATAAGGGCACCCTTGAAACGGATGTATTCTTCTAATAGCTGTTGGTTGTAAGCTACGTTTCCTTTTATCTCATCAGTAATAGCAGTAAAGTCCATACGGATTTCACTGCTGTTTTGAGTAATGCTAGACTGGAAATCTTTCTGAATGGATTCTAACTGCGTCTTTTCAATGTAGGTATCATGAACGGTACTGGTAATTTCATCTGCAGTTTTCGCAATTTCTGAGTAGCAGTCATGCACCTGAATCTTCAGGATTTCTACATCATCTAAAGCATCCTCATAAGCCACCACGCTTTGGAAGGTGTGCTGGCATGAAGTTAATAGCGCCATTCATTACACCCCCCATCAGTTAGAAACATCACACTGTAAAGTAAGTAAGCTATCGATATCAGCTGCGGAAAGATAGATAACTTTTCCGGTCTTTGTGAATGTTACTTCTTTTCCGTCCTTATCCTGTGCATACCAAGTGTAAGTAAGACTCTGCTTCTCTGTGGCATTGGCCCATGCAGAACCGCTATATTTCATAAGCGTTACGGACTTAGCGCTATGGTCAATCTTGTACCAGAAATCACCGGACTTCGGACTGGAAGGCGCTGTCTCGCTGATGATACCAAGAAGGGCATCCACTTCCTGCTGATTGGTTCTAACGATTATATATGGAACAAGACCACCAAGATTGTTTTTTACGGTGAAACCACCGATGGAAAGCATCTCTGATACATAAGGGTCAGATTTATCTTCAACAGTGATAACGTCAACATAGTTCTTGCTGGAATATGTCATCGTACAACGATAAGACTGAATGTTGATAATATCAGCACCGGATACTTCTAAGGTGGAACCCGTAGCACCGCTGATGTTTGTCCATGTACCGTTTACATATTTAGCCCACTGATAAGTCGCATTGGTGATAGCAGTTGTTCCACTATATGCAGAAGTGGCCAGTGTAAGCTTCCCTGACTGGTTCTGTACGATAGTTCCGTTAGGAGCATAGACAGAGAAAACAACTGCGGATGTACCATTGCTTCCAGCTTTTGATTTTGTCCAAGTAAATACCTTAGTTGCAGTCTTTCCAGAAATAGTAAATGTCAGATTGATGTTACCGGTTAAGGTCGCATCAGCACCAAGGTTTGAAGATGCCGCAACAGATAATTCAATTAAACCTGCAGCCGTAGCAGTCGCAGCTGTATTTGTTTTAAGTGTGATACCTGTAGGCAAGGTTCCAACAGCACAAGTACAAGCTGTCTGCGTGATACCAACATATCCGGTAAACGGAATAGAGATAGTTGATGCAGCAGATGTTTTACCGGCAGAGGTACATGCTATTGCCTGAGTTTCATTTCCTAAAACAATGGAGATACCACCGCTTCCAGCAGAGCCTGTAGCACCTTTATCGCCCTTTGCACCGTCATAAATCTTTGTGATGGTTACAGTATCAAATACATCAGAATCGCTTGTTACAAGCTTGATTTGAGCCACATTATCTACAAATACTGCATGCGTCGGCTTAACTACTAAAGTTCCACCGGTGATGCTTGTATTATCAGATGTAGTAGGATAATCGGCCCAGTTGCCAGAGCTGTTCTTGTACTGCCATTTGCTGATTGTTACGCCCTGAACCTGTGCAGTAAGAGTAGCTTGCGAAGCACCAACTAAAGTGGAAGAGGTGTCATACTTGAATACATAGGTATCTGCTGTTACATAAGCAAGACGAGCGTTTGTTGCATTCTTTACCAAGGTGTAGGTAATATCAGCGGAGATATTGACGGTGTTCTTGGTTTCTGAATCATAATAGCTGATATAACAGATATAAGTAATCATGCCGGAATCGGATGCAGCCAGCTTATTCGCATTGACTGTAAGAATACCTTTATTCACTGATTCACCGGTTGTAAGTGAAGTCTCAGCAGCAACACCATCTTTACGTTTCCATGAGATTGTTACACCGGTAGCGGTCAATGAAATATTGGTCTGGTCAAGAAAGATAACCGGAGTCAATACAAGATTGGTTGTTGCCCAGCTAGGTGCATATTCATGAGGCAGCGTATTTGGGTCTTCACTCTGCGTCTTAGGAAGATTTGAAGTAATGTATGCCGACAGCTTTCTTTGGTCAGTAATATCCACAAAGGTCTGCTGGCTGGATGTCAAAATTGTAGCCATGAAATAACCTCCTATAAAATGATTTCACAATAGAAGGAAGCATTATCCTGAACATCCTCTGTTGTGATTATGATTGTTTTTATGCCGCGATGAGCTTTATCCCACTCAGCATCAGCAGCCTCATCAGAGGACTTTCTATGCCATATAAAGCTTTCTGCTGCAAGGGAATCAGTGATGTCTTTATCCCAAGAGAACACCTTGCAGTGCATTCGACTTGACTGGCCTTTATCCTTAAAAATGCTGACGCCATCAACAACAAGTTCTGTATGATACATTTTCTGTGAATTGATGGTATCGACTTTTCCGGATATAGATTCTATTTTTGAAGTCTGCCCAAGAATGTCATCTTCAAGGGCAGCGATATTCTTATTCTGTTTTGCAGAAGCAGCAGTAAGAGTTACACCGCATGCTCCAATAGTGATTGTGTTACCAGCAGGATTTAAGTAATCTCTGGTTCGGCTGACACAAAGATAAGTGCCGTGAATGCCATGTGGTTTGGAGATGCATTCCACATACATACGAGCACGAATATCACCAATATCAGCACCGGTATCAGATTCATCAACAATGGTAAGTTCAATGCTAGTGATGCCCTTAACCAAGTCGGATAATCTGGCTTTTGCTTTTCTTAGCAGATTTCCGGGTAGTGTTACATCATCCCAGATTTCCGAAGTCCATATCCAGCCGATTTCTTTTATGGCAGCGTCATCGCAAACATAATTTTTATCATCATTGACAGAAGTGATATCGATACGTTCATCGGTTTCTATCTCGGTTCCTTCTTCGTCTGTTTCTTTCTTTTTAGCCCCAAGAGGGATAAGCGCAGTTACACGCTCGGTGTGGTCTTTTGTGATTTTGATATTCAAAAGGTTTTTACCGAATTCAACGGTCTGCACTGATTGGGTAGTGAAGCCCTCAAGGTAATCCAGAAATTTACCGGTTGATGTATAGCGAACCTGAAGATAACCTCCATGCGTGTTTATCAGCTTGTTCTTGATGGCATCCATCGTGCAGGAATATTCGGAATTGCTGTAGGAAATATAATCGTTATCATCTTTGACCGTTACATTTCCAAGGGTGAAGCGTTTCTGTTCCTCCACATTTTTGTTATGGATAGAAATGAAGTATTCCAGCAATCCTTTGAGCGTTCCTTTATATGAAAATGGTGGTTGAATTGTATCCTTCAGATAAGCGAGGCAAGATTCACAAGTCCATGAATGGGTATTGTAAAAATCACTGCCATCATCTAAGGCACGACCTTCGAATACAACATCATTTCCTTTCTTGCAAACAATCACAGAGGCCATCGGTTTGATAGAAGTCAGGTAAGGATGATTAAACGGAGCGGATAGCTTAAGACTATCGATGTTTTCAGCATCTTCCTGAATCTGGGCTTCTGTGATAGCAAGCTTTGAAAGATTTGGATGATAAAAAAGAGAACCATCCACATATACTTTGAATAAACTCATAGGCGGCCCTCCCTGTATCTGAACGTAGTGGTTCCGGTACCGGTTACTTTCACAGAGTTGTTTCCATAAGCAAGCTGCAGTTCAGGAATTTCCCAAGTGCCTGCGCTAACAGTCTTTGAAAAAGAATCCGTACCAACTTTCCATGCAAAGGTAGTTTCTGCAGTAGTAGTGATTGAAGGTACAACCGGCATAAAATCATTTGTTAGCGAAACGGTTTTAGTTCCGGTTACCTGAACAATGGTTTCGTCGGTGTGATAACGATACGCATCACCATCAGAGCAGCTAAGCGTAAGCTGGCCTTTATTTAAAATTGGGTCATAAGCTGGAGTGGCTTCAATGGTTCCCACACAGTAAAGTGTCGGTTCCTCTGAACAGACGACTCTTACAAGTCTTCCAGCAAAATGATTTGTTATTTCAGTCACGTGGTCGTTGAAATCACTGCGTGTTCCCAGCATAGATAAAACTATAGTAAAGGCCCTTGACTGGAAAGATACCGAGCCAAGAGCCTCTGTAAATCTGATAGGAGAATTGCGACCGGGAACAATGACTGTTTCACTCTGAGATTGTGGTGTTGGAAAGTCGATGCTTTCTCTAAGCCAGCCCATCTGAAAAAGTGAGATGTTGTTGATTAAAATATCTGGTCTCATAGTGCAAGCCTCCTTGATAGTTTCTGTTGTTTTCCAAGGCCATTATCGATTGCAGGAAGAAGGTGACCAACAAGGGTTCCATCTTCTAAGTAAATGCCCTTAGAACTGTTATCTGCGATGATGGCTAGATATCTTTCCATGCCAGCAGTATTCATTTTGCTATCAAGCATTGCTTCAAGCTGTTTATAGAATCCGCTAAGTGGCAGGATTGCTTCTTGTCCAGCTTCGCCACCAGCCATTAAAGAGCTGCCATTCATACCAAAGATAGTAGGGCGATTCATGATACCACCATTCTTGTACCAATCGATTGATAGATGAGGTACGCTTGGCGGTGCGATGGAAAGCGAGCCTGTTACCTTAAAGTGCGGTAATTTGATGTGTGGCAAGGATATCTTCATTCCAGAGAAGAAGCCCTTAATCGCATCAACCACAGACTTCACTTTATTCTTTGCAGCTTCAATTGGTGTAGTGATAGCTGATTTGATACCGTTCCATACAGAAGTGGCAGTGGATTTAATTCCATTGAATACGGATGAAACTGTGCTTTTTACGGAATTGAATACCGATGTTACCTTGCTCTTAATACCATCAACAACAGTAGAAATAGCTGTCTTGATGCCGTTCCATACGGTAGTAGCAACACTCTTAATCGCATTGAATACAGTTGTGACAACGGTCTTTACTGCATTTACAACAGTTGTTACATGCGTTTTGATTGCATTCCAAACGGTAGTGAATACTGTTTTTATGGCATTAAGCACAGTGCTGATAACCGTAGATATCGCATTGATTGCAGTGGATACTTTAGTCTTTATTGCATTCCAAACTGCAATAATAATCTCTTTGCAGTTCTCCCAGATAAATCTAAATGGAAGGGTGATGATATCAAAGGCAGCTTCCAGAATTGCTGCGATAAACATAATGGCGGTTTGAACCGTATTCTTGATGCCTTCCCACAGACCTGTGAAGAAGTCGACGATTCCAGTCCAAAGATTTACAAAGAAATCTCTGATACCAGTCCATACCTCATTCCAGCTTGTATCGAACCAGCCAAGAACAACATCCGCAACGCTACGAAGTACATTCATGATGTTAGTAAAAGAGTTGACGATGAAGTTCCAGATGGATAAGAAAATGCCTTTGACACCTTCCCATACCTGTGACCAGTTTCCGGTAAAGATACCAATAAAGATATCAAGAATACCAGTAATGATGCCAAGGGTCTCTTCCAGTACATTTGCGATGTATGTAAATACGCCTTCAAATACAGGTGCAAGGAAGTCGCACAGACCATTCCATATAGCAGATACCACTTCGCCGAAGTTCTCAAAGTCAAATCCCAGCGCGTTAAGTCTGTCAGTAATTCCTTGTGCAAATCCTGAAAAGATGCTCTTGATACGTTCCCAGATTGCAATAATCTTATTTCGGAATTCTTCATTGGTATTCCAAAGATGAACGAAGGCTCCAACCAAAACAGCGATAGCAGCAACAACAGCAATTACAACCGGATTGATACCCATGATTGCTGTACCGACTTTGCTCATCACTCCGGATAAACCGCCAGCCTTTGATACAAGACTTGTTATTTTCAGTCCGAATTTACTAAAGGCTTGCATCGCGACACCGACCTTCGATATCACGGTTCCTAGAATTACTAGCGCTGGGCCAAGAGCAGCAACAAATAATCCAATCTTTACAATGACTTGTTTTGTGCCATCATCCAGATTATTTAGCCAAGTTACAAATCCCTGAATCTTAGAAACGATATTTTTTACCATTGGCATCAATGCTTCGCCGATGGAAATGGCAAGTCCCTCTAATGCAGATTTAAGAATTGTAAGCTGACCGGATAAGTTATCAAGCTGTGTATCAGCCATCTGCTGTGCAGCACCGGCACTATTTGTAATAGAATTTTGTAAGCTATCCCATGTCTCACCAGTATTTGCAAGAAGGGCATTTACTGATGAAAGGTCAGTCTTGTTGAAAATAGAGCTGATGATATTTGTTTTCTCCGCAGAGGTCATGCCTTCCATGCTGGTATTTAAGTCACCAAGGATATCGTTTAAAGAACGCATATTTCCCTGTGAGTCATAAACATCAACACCGAGCTGTTCCATGCAGGCAGCAGCTTTGTCGGTAGGATTCTGCAATGAAAGAATGACGTTACGAAGATGAGTACCACCTTCAGCTCCCTTGATACCATTGTTAGCAAGGATACCAAGAGCAGTATTTAATTCAGCTGTACCACCTTTGATGGATTTCGCAGTCGCACCGATGGTAAGAATACCTTCACCTAACTGTGATACAGAAGTGTTGGTGCTGGATGCAGTTTTGGCCATCTGGTCAACCATCGTATCTGCTTCAGATGTTTCCATTCCAAGGGCAGACATAGCATCAGTGACCATGTCGGAGGCGGAGGCAAGGTCGATATTACCGGCAGCAGCAAGGTTCAGTACTGTTGGTAAGGTATCAACCATTTCCTGTGTATCGTAACCAGCAAGAGCCAGATAGTTTAATGCTTCCGCACACTCACTTGCAGAGAAGGCTGTCTCAGAACCCATCTGCTTTGCAAGGTCAGAAAGGGCCTCCATCGTATTGACGCTTTCGCCATTAACATTTGACATGGAATCTTTGGTGATTCCCATTGTCGCCTGTACCTGACTCATTGAACTTTCAAAATCGGCAGCGGTCTTTACGGAAGCAATGCCCATTCCGGTTACTGCGGCAGATACAACGGATACCTTCTTACCAACGTTTGTAATACCATTGCCGACAGTTTCAAGCTTGGAACCTACTTCACCAATCTTTGTAAGCGTAGCGTTGGTAGTTGATGCCTGCTGTTCTAATCGTTTTAATTCAGCTTCGGTCTCGACGATTTCTCTTTGGAGTGCATCATATTGCTCCTGTGTTATTTCGCCTTTTTGTAGCTGTTCATTTGCCTGTTCAGCAGCAGTCTTAAGTGTGGCTAGCTTTTCTTTGGTTTCTCCAATTGCCTGTGTCAGTAATTTTTGCTTTTGAGAAAGCAGTTCTGTATTATGAGGGTCAAGTTTTAACAGCTTTTCTACATCTCGTAGGGCAGATTGCGTATTCTTAATCTGACCGTTTACACCTTTTAATGCGGTTTGTAGTTTAGTGGTATCGCCGCCAATTTCAACGGTAATACCTTTGATTCTATTTGCCATTGGCGGTTACCTCCTTTTAGAATTTGTCAAAATCCTCCTGCGTTGCAAGATTGTCATATGTAGCTCCGTCATTGCCTTTTTCCGTCCAGATATCCATCACCATACCGATGGTAAGAAGGTCAAGCTCAGCAATGGAGATACCTATTTCTATGCAGCGCAGAAGGAAGAGTGCGGTTGTCATTTCGCGATTACTGCGTTTAAGTTTTTTTTAGACTCCACGTCTGTAATCAGATTTGTACCCCAGAGTTCAAGAATTTCTGGAAGCACCTCATAGATAGAGAACATTTCAAACTGGTCAAGCCAATCATCGATATCCTCCGGAATGTTGTGGTCAGCATGATAAGCCATGATGTAGGCCACATTTTCAAATATCTCCAAGTCCTCGATGGCAAAAGAAGAACCTGCCTCGCTGTTACCCTTATAAGAGGATTCCAGTTTAGACAGGTCTTTGAAGATGTCTCTTTTGAACTTTGCACGATAGAGTCTTGGGATAGTAGCAGAAGAGCGGAAGGCGACTTCTTTATCGCCGACCTTGATAGTTTTACTAAGCATACGATTCCTCCTTAACCGGCAGTGGTAGGCTCAACAGGAATATATACCTGCTTGTACCAGTCGTTATAAGTTGTTTCACTAGTGGAATCACCAGTTCTACTCTTAACAAGGCCATCTTCACGAGGGTCAGCAGTAAGAGAAAGCTTTTCTGTTCCCGGTTCGATAGTATCTTCCTTGGTTTCAGACTCGATAGAAGGACGAGAAGCTGTGCAGTTATAAAGAACATGACGGATGCAGCGAACATCGCCATCAAATTCAAATAACAGTGCAAATTTCTCCATCTCAGTAACCTTAGAGCTTTCGATAAGAACACCATTCTTGTCTAAGGTTTCCTTCAAGATATCTGTGCGGAACCATTCAGGAATCAATGCGATTTCAAGGTCACCGCTATAACCGTTGTTTGCAGTAGAACGGAAATATACGATACCGTCTGCATAGAACGGACTGGAATCACCCTCAGCATCAAGACTGATACTTACTGCACCCGGAATAGGTTGAGGTGTAGCGTAGGTGTACTTACCGTCTTCTGTTTTTGTAAGCTTTGCAGCATGAACATTTTTAAGATTGTATTTTACTTTATTGCCCATGATTTATACCTCCATTTCAAATGTATATAGGACTTCATAGAGCTTTTCGCTCTCAATCCAGACTTCGGATTTGTTATAGAAAATACTGTGGTTATCAAGCACAGCTTCGACGCTGTTTTCGAGTGCAGGATTCTTGCAGTCGGTATACAGCTCGATATGAAATTCATTTATCTTCACGTAGACCTTTCCATCAGCAGCAAAGTTATCACTGCCGGGAATCAGGTAACAGATAAATGGTGGTTCAGGAGATTCACCTTCAGCAAAATGGTCGTATGCAAAAGGAAGCTCTATCTCCTGTAAAATAGTAAGAATTCTATCCATTTCTTAAGCTCCTTTCGATGGCCTGTTCAAACGATTCAATACCAGCCTGTTCTGCAGCAGCAATATGCGGTCTGGCTGCAACACGACCGCCGCCACGCTTGGCATGACCAAATTCCAACAGGTGTGCAAGCTGATATCTGTTTCTTGAATAAACAGTCACTTCCATACCGTTAGAGGATTCTTTAGTCGTCTTAACTGACCAGCTTTTGCTGTATTTGCCGCTGGCTTTTGGAGCAGTTGATTGAATCTGTTTTCTGACTTCGTTGCCAGTTTTCTTAACAGCTGCTTTCAAATCATCAGTTGCGAGGTCAGCATATTCTTTTAGGCCATCCATGATGACAGATGCCATCTGGTCAATGGATACTTTAGTAGCCATAATTAGCGCCTCACTTTCTGGCAGGATAATTTGATGCATTTGCGTTTGAAATTCATATGGTCAACAGCCTTGATGTCATAAAGCTCACCGCCGAATTCAACGCGATAATGCGTAGAGTCAAGCACAGATGCTTTCTTGCACCAGCGGATAGTAAAGTCGATTTTAGAATCATCAACGATAGTGCCTGCATCGGTTTCCTCTTTACCAGCTTCACCACTCACTGTGGCATAGCAGGTGTAAAAGGGCACCCATTCATTTTTGTGGTTCCCGATAGCATCTGTCGTGACTGCGTTTTTTGAAATTGTTATGCGAACATTCAATAAACCAATATCCATCAGAAGACCTCCTTACGTGAACCAAATAAAAGTGAACGAAGAGTAATGGTAAGAGCGTGATGGTCAGCTTCTTCTCTATGCTCATATAGATATGCAACGCTGTACATGATGGCAGGCTTTGCATTCTCAATATCGAAAAGAAGTGATTCATCATCCACTCTGAGAATATCCATACAGATGCGCTTAGCAGAAGCTATAAGCGTTTCGATTAAGTTATCATCATCGTCATAATCCACTCGCAGATAATTCTTCATTTCTTCCAGTGTTACAAGCATTGCTCATCGCCTCCAATCATGAAATCAGCGATGCCACTCTAACTTGAATGGCACCGCTATTAGATTTCTTAAGCCTTAGCAGTAGTGGTGCTGCCAATCTTCAAAATCTGTACTGCTTCAGGAAGGATAAGCTTACCATCGACACGTTCCTTAGCAACGAAGCCAATCATACCGTTTCCAGCAAAAAGCTCAGTAAGCTGCTTGAAGGAACGAGTACCACGGTCGCCGATGTTGTAGTAGCTGTAATCACCGAAGGAAATCGCATCTTCAGGTGCAAAAGGAGAAGTGTAAACAGGATATCCAAGAAGCTTATCCGGTTCACCAGCCTGATAAGAAGGCTGCCACATATAGGCTCCGTTGCCATCCTTGAAAGTACGGATAGTAGCGATAATCTGGTCATTCATAATGAATGCAGAGTTCTTTCTGTAAGGACGCTTAAGTGCATATACAAGGTTCATGATGTCGTCTGCAGTAAGCTTTGTAACTGTCTTATAAACAGTACCACCGCCAGTTGCTGCGAAAAGGCCAAGAGGCTGTCCCACACCGGTTCCGTTAAGGAATGCATCTTCCTCGGCATTAGAAAGTGCCTTACCAAATTCCTCAATGATATAGTTTTCAAGGTTGAAAGCATTGTCATAAAGCAACTCTTCAGTCACCTTGATAGCTACATGAAGCTTGTGGGCATCCAGTAAAATCTGTGCGAACTTAGCGTCAGAGAACTGAAGTGCACCACCTTCCTCAATCCATGCTGCTGCAGGTTCTGTAGAAGCAATGTTGATTTTGTGGTCACCAGAAGTAGTAATCTTGTGGCCAAGCTTACGCATAATATTTTCACCTTCAAGTACACGGATTAAGCGGCTGTCGTACTCCTCAGGTACAAGATAACCGCCATCAGCATCTACACCTTCCTGTAAGATATTAGATACCTGACGGAAGTTGGTACGAAGGGCAGTAAGCATACCTTCCTTATAGGCATCAGATGCACGACCAGTCTTTTTGTCGTGAGCCATATTTCCAGAAGGCTTAGAAGTAAGCGGAGTATTGATAGGCATGTTCATTTCAGCCTCACGCTGTTCCTGACGTTCAAGTCTGTGGATTTCATTTGTAAGAGCATCAATATCTGCTTCCATCTTTGTGTAAGTAGCATCGTCCTCGACAGAAAGAACACCCTTATCGGTACGATGAGATTCAAGGAATGCTTTAGCTGCATCCAAAGCTTTATTACGCTTTTCGCGAAGTTCCATAATAGTCATGGTTAATTACCTCCATTAAATGTATTTCTTGATTGTGTTAAGGTGCTCCATAAGTTCATCAACAGAGCGACCAGTAGGTTCTGGCTCGACTTTTTTCGAGTCGATGTGACATTTTGCAGCAAGTTTCTCCATAAGAGAATTTGTGACTGCAACACGAGAATAGGTTGCTGCTACAGCAGGCTGAGGGATGTCGTTATCTGCTTCTTCACGCTTCATGACTTCATCAGCAAATCCAAGTTCAACTGCCATATTTGCATTCATCCAAGTTTCTGCATCCATGAGATGAGATAACTTAGCGCGGCTAAGACCAGTTTTGATTTCATAGGCGTTGATAATGGATTCTTTGACTTCATCAAGCATTGCGATAGCTTTTTCCATCTCGCCGGTATTGCCAAAAGCAACAGTCATCGGATTGTGAATCATCATCATGGATACCGGAGAGACCAGCACCTTTGTACCTGCCATTGCAATGACAGATGCAGCAGATGCCGCAATACCATCGATTTTGACTGTGACATTACCTTTGTAATCCATCAGCATGTTGTAAATCTGGGCAGCTGCGACGCAATCACCACCGGGAGAATTAATCCAAACGGTGATATCACCACTGCCTGAAAGCAGCTCATCCTTAAAAAGCTGCGGTGTGACGTCATCATCAAACCAGCTTTCCTCGGCGATTGTTCCGTTTAGAAACAGAGTTCTCTCCATCGTCTGTTCCTGAGTCTCCTGATTTGTCGTCATCTGATTTTTCCACTTCCAAAACTTCTTCATCGGAATCTTCCTCCTTTCCAGCAGCAGTGGTCGCTGCAAAAATACCTGCATCCTCCAGCTTGGTCATGTTTCCATTGATGAGATATAAGTCACCACCAAGTTCCGGTGGAATACGGTCTAGGTTTTCAAGTTCGCGAATGTCATTAGCTGACATCCAGCCATTCTGCCTTGCGGTGGCATAACCGTTCATTCGGCTCTGATAATCACCACGAAGCAAGCCATCGACATTGAACTTGACAAAATAAGCAGCCTTCTCTGAATCTGTTAGAAGGGCACGATTCAAGGATTGTTCCCAGCGAACTATCCAAGGTTCCAGTGTGTACTTCACAAACTCAAGTGATTGCTGCTCAATATTAGAAAAGCTCGATTTCTCTAAGTCGCCGACCATATGAGGTGGCACTCTAAAGATTCGAGCTATTTCATCAATCTGAAATTTTCTTGTTTCCAGAAACTGTGCTTGTTCTGGAGAAATAGAAATCGGTGTGTAGTGCATACCTTCTTCCAAGATTGCAACTTTATGAGAGTTGCTGCCGGAGAAGCCTTTGTTCCAGCTTTCTCTGATGGCATCAGGATTTTTTACAGTACCCGGATACTCTAAAAGACCTCCCGGTGTAGCTCCATTAGCGAAGAACTTAGCACCATATTCCTCTGTAGCAATGGAAAGACCGATTGCATTCTTAGCCATAGCGATGGGAGAGTATCCAACTAAACCATCAAATCCAAGACCCGGTATATGAAGCACATCTGAAGGCTTCAAGGTTACGGTTCCTGTTTTACCTGTATTAGCATCAGAATCCTGCATTTGATATTGGTAGTAGAGCTGGCCTTTATCATCTCTATCAACCGACATTCGATTCGGCATCAAAGGATACAAGCCAACGACCTGACCTTTACCATTGCGGATAATTTGTGCATAAGCATTACCCCACAATAGAAGGTGCGTCATAAGTGTTTCCCTGAAGACGAAGGATGTCATTTCGGGATTCGGCTCATCATGAAGCAAGGTATAAAGTGGATGGTCGATAGCTTTTGCCTTAGAACCGCCATCTTTGTATTGATAAAGATGAACTGGTAATCCAGCAATAGACTCTGACAGGATACGGACGCAGGCATAAACTGCAGTCATCTGCATTGCAGAACGTTCATTTACTGATTTGCCAGAGGTGCTTCCACCAAACAAAAAGCGGTAGCTGCTTCCGTTAATACTATTTGTGGGCTTATCTCTTGAACGAAATAAACCAGAAATAAAGCTCATATATCATCACCAGCCTTTCCTAAATAAACAAAATGCCTCTGTTATCGTAGACAGAAGCACCGGTATCATTTCCACAGCGGATTGCACGGTCAAGGCCCATAATCGTTGCAATGGCACCATCAATCTTTTCTGTAGATTTCTCTTTATCTGCTTTAATATTTCCAGCCGGGTCGGTACGGATATAAATGTTATCCATCATCCAGCGCAGTACCGGATGACCACCGTGGGCCAGTTTTTCTTCAAGTGTCAGTTTCATAAGCTCCTTGGTAGGTGGTGACATATCTTTGAAGCCCTGACCGAATGGAACAACAGTAAATCCCATGTTCTCAAGGTTCTGTACCATCTGGACAGCACCCCAACGGTCAAAGGCAATTTCTCTGATATTGAATCGCTCACCAAGTCGCTCTATGAATTTTTCAATATAACCGTAGTGAACAACGTTACCTTCGGTTGTCTGCAGGAAGCCTTGTCGCTCCCAGACGTCATAAGGAACATGGTCTCGCCTGACTCGCAGGTCTAGCGTATCTTCCGGCACCCAGAAGTATGGAAGAATAGCATACTTATCATCTTCATCTGTAGGTGGGAACACCAATACAAATGCAGTGATATCTGTAGTGGACGACAAGTCTAGTCCGCCATAACAAACACGACCTTCAAGGTCATCTTCGTTAACGCGGAAGGAGCAGTTGTCCCATTTTTCCATTGGCATCCATCTGACTGCCTGTTTTACCCATTGATTCAAACGAAGTTGCCTGAAGGAGTTCTCTTCACCGGGATTCTGCTTGGCAGATTCACATGCAGCTTTAACTTTATCAATGCCAACAGTGATACCAAGGGAAGGGTTCGCTTTCTTCCAGACCTTCGGGTCAGTCCAATCATCTGATTCATCAGCACCATAAATAACCGGATAGAAGGTTGGGTCGATTTTTCTTCCTTCAAGAATATCCTTAGCTTTCTGGTGGGTTTCATAACAGATGCTATTGGTATCTGTACCTGCAGTTGTGATAAGGAAGTAGAGCGGCTGCATACGAGCATCACCAGACCCCTTAGTCATAACATCAAACAGTTTTCTGTTTGGCTGCGTGTGAAGCTCATCAAAGACAACGCCATGAATATTGAAACCATGCTTTGAATAGGCTTCTGCAGAAAGCACCTGATAGAAGCTGTTGGTAGGTTGATACACGATACGTTTCTGGGAAGCTAATATCTTCACTCTTTTATTAAGCGCCGGACACATACGCACCATATCTGCAGCAACATCAAATACGATAGTTGCCTGCTGGCGGTCAGCGGCGCAGCCATATACTTCAGCTCGTTCTTCACCATCACCACAAGTAAGCAGTAGGGCGACAGCTGCAGCAAGTTCTGATTTTCCCATCTTCTTAGGAATTTCCACATAAGCTGTATTGAATTGTCGATATCCATTCGGCTTTAATGTACCGAAGATATCTCTGATAATCTGTTCCTGCCAATCAATCAGTTCAAAAGGTTTACCTGCCCATGTTCCTTTGGTGTGACACAAGCATTCGATAAAATTCACTGCGTAATCAGCAGCCTCCTCATCGTAATGAGAATCCTTAGCTTTGAACTTTGTCGGCTTATATTTTTTCAGTTTTCTCAAGTTCTCACCTCCAAAAGGGCATAAAAAATAGCCGCATCATTGCGACCGACATAACGAGATACAGGGCCTTTCGGCTCTGCATCCGGGAATTTATATTTCCGGGTTCTTAGTTGTAATTCTGTAAGAGAATGCAGTAGGCAATCTGTGTTGCTTCATCATCCTCAGCAGGTTCGATGTCCCAGCCTCTGTCGTAGTTGGCTGTAATCTTACCGGCTATCTTAATGGTCAGCTTGGAAATGCGACCGTTGTTGATTCCGTAGTCGCTTCCTTCTTCGTAAGCCTTGACCCAGTAGTGGGCGATGGTGTACTTATCGCCTTTTGGAATTCCAATGGTTCCTTCGTGCCACATCCTTGTCGCCTCCTTACTTTGCAATGCTCATCTTGAATGCAGGAATGCGTTCTTTCTTACCTGTTTTCCAGTCGTCGTAGCGACTGTTGATTTCTGTAAGTCCGTTAAGAGTGCATCCTTTTTTCTGAAGCTCTGCAATTGTTGTAATAAGGCTTGAGAAGGTTGAGCTAATGGTAAACTCGCTGATTCCAAGGCGCTTGCAGTTTTCAAGGATTGGGTCGATGTCGTAATCCCAGATAACTTCGGCGAAGTTGATAAGTTCGTTGCCTGCGTCAATGCTGTAGAAGTAGGCTGCACCGAAGGTTGGGTTGATGTCGATGTCCTTGAAGCGTGTTCCGTTTTCTGCTGCTTTGTCTAATAATTCAATTCTTGTCATGGTAGGTTCCTCCTAAATGTGTATTTCCTTTTGGTAGTACTATATATCACTCTAAAAGCACATAATAGCAAGCTAATTAGAGCCATATATGTGACAAATATCAACCGCAAAAAGTGTGTAATTTACAGCTTTTTTACGCGGTCGATTCCATACACAACATTGAGTCCGGAACCGTTATCCCAGCTCACCATCAAGCTGCCTGTATCATCAACTCCAAGTACTGTTCCTTGTGTTCCGATTGGTGGGGCCTGTACATCATCCATCTCTAAGAGTTCAACACGAGTACCGGCAGGATATTGATTTCTTAATCGTTCAACGATTGCTGCATTAGGAAATCGCATCTTCATGCACCTCCTTTGCAGGTGAACCCTTCCTGAAAGCGGAACTTCCGGTTAAGTTCTTGAGTAAGATTTTTCTTGTTGCCTTATGTGCATCACCAATAAATCCAAGGCGAAGCAGGAAGCAGCGGAATGCGTACTTCTCATTGTCTGCAGGTTTCTCAGCAGAGTTGATTCGTTTCTGCTTGATGCTCATCTGGCAAAGGGCTGCGATAAAAGCAGTGTAGGCAGTGCATTCCTCGGCAGCAGGCATCTCTTCAAACCAAGGAAATGAAATAACATCTTCCTCGATAATGATTGGAAGTTCTGCAATACCAAGAGCCTTTTTAATAAGTGTTCCTTTTGCATCCAGAAGATTGGTAAGGTTGCCAACTGCGACCTTATCCAGTGGAATGGAAATGGTAAGTCCAGTAGTTTCTGACATAATGAAATCCTCCTTTTGATTTGGTAGTACATTAATCACTCTAAAGGCACATAATAGCAAGCTATATATCCAACAAATATGTGCCTTTAGAAAGTGTAGTTTTTGTCTATCAATCAGCGTCGGATTCTTCTGTGATAGCTACCTCATCATAGGAATAGGTAAGGCCATCACGGATAACAGAAACGCCATCGGAAGTACCTACCTGTTCAATGTAGCGCTTCACGATGACATCTGCGTATTTTTCATCTAATTCAATTGTATGGCAGATACGACCTGTCTGTTCACAGGCGATAAGCGTACTGCCGGAACCACCAAACGGGTCAAGTACGATGCAGTTGCTCATGCTGGAATTCATAATCGGATATGCAATTAATGCAATCGGCTTCATCGTTGGATGGTCGGCATTTTTCTTAGGCTTTTCAAATTCCCAGATAGTAGTTTCTTTTCTACCGGAATACCACTGATGCTTGCCGGACTTTTTCCAACCAAACAGGCATGGCTCATGCTGCCACTGATATGGAGAACGACCAAGCACAAGAGATGGTTTCTTCCAGATACAGCAACCGGACAAATAGAAGCCTGCATCAGCGAATGCTTTTCTAAAGTTCAAGCCTTCCGTATCAGCGTGGAAGACGTAAATGGAAGCATCCTCGGCCATAGCCTGTTCCATATTGGTAAAGGCATCCAGCAAGAACTGATAGAAGGAATCATTATCCATGTTATCGTTCTGAATCTTACCGGCAGTGCCCTCGTAGTTAACATTGTACGGAGGGTCGGTTACTACCAGATTTGCTTTCTTGCCAGCCATCAGCATTTCATAAGATTCAGCCTTAGTGCTGTCTCCGCAGAATAGGCGGTGTGAGCCAAGGCACCAAAGGTCACCGGTCTTGGTGATGGTAGGCTTCTGTAATTCTGCAGCAACATCAAAGTCATCTTCTTTGATATTGTCCTTTGTAGAATCTTTGAATAAATCATCAAGCTCTGCAGGCTCAAAACCTGTAAGGGATACATCGAAGTCAGCACCCTGAAGGTCTGCTATCAACAATGCTAATTTATCGTTATCCCATTCACCGCTAATTTTATTCAGTGCGACATTTAATGCTTTTTCATGTTCGACATCAAGTTCAACAACTACGCAGTCAACCTCTGTCATACCCATATCCTGAAGCACTTTTAATCGCTGGTGGCCACCAACTACACAGCCAGTAGTGGCATTCCAAATGACAGGTTCCACATAACCAAACTGCTCAATCGAGCGTTTTAACTTTTCATATTCAGGGTCGCCGGGCTTCAAGTCCTTACGAGGGTTATAATCCGCAGGAAGAAGCTTTGCGACATTTTTCTTTTCAATCTGCATAAGCGACCTCCTTAAAATAATCCCCATTCAGCGAACTTTTCAAAGCCGCCAACGGATGAAATATATTCTGCTGCAATATCTACGAGTTCTTGATATGGATGTCCATCAATGGTGTCATCACCAATGGCGCAGGCAATCTGTACGGGCTTTCCGGTTTCCTGTGCTTTTAAGAATGCGTAGATATTAAGTGTGACATCAGCCTTGGATAGGTCTTTACCATGAAGACCACCACCAGTCACAGAGTCAGCCATATCACTTCCCAGCTTTCTGTTTGTAGCGCCGGTATCAACGTCTGTACCTCCAGTCCAATCGCCGAGCGGATTGACTTCTGCAGGAGGGTACATATTTGAAAGCTCAGCAGTGGAAGCATTGCTCTGACAGATGATAAGTCTTGCTTCATCAATAATGTACTTTCCGTCATATGGATAACGTGTGTAAATATCATGAGCAATTACAGATAAAGCTTTCTGTTCCTCTGTAAGAGGCATTCCCTTGAAGATGCCATTATCACCACAACGAATACCATCAGACTGGTTATCAGATAAATGCTTATCCTGTGGAACGATATCGATATCGGCCCATACTGCACCAGCGATTCTGTGAATTGCATCTTCAACATCAGATGGATTGATAGCAGCAGTAGTTTCAATAATCACATGGCACTTACCATGTCCGATAAGGACTTCAACTGCAATCTTTGGAGCAGCTTCTGTTTTATAAGCTAAGTCAACAATTGCACCAGCAATTCTATCTGCCACCTTATCCGGATGACTTGGATTTACTTTTTCAATCATAGTTAGTTTCCTTTCCTTGCGCGAAGCAGGCGCTCCATAGCATCATCCATTGGAGTGGCACCGCTGTATTCGGTAGCGCAATTTTCTTTTACAATTTGATAGATTTCCATCCAGAGCCTATTGGTCTGGCTCATGAAGTTCTGACTCATGGCAACATAGGGTGATTGGATTGCATTACCAGTAGTAGGGTGCTTTGCAAGGAAGCCAAAATCAGAAATAGCTTCTTCGCATTGAATCCATCTGGCAACGCTCATCGCATAGCGTTCAAGCAGCTGAGGAGAAACGAGTGTTGCACACTTGCGTTCTGCCAGCCACTCCCATGTAGCAATATAAACTTCTTCAGCCACCAGCGGTTTTCCATCTTTCTGAGTAGCGGATAACAGCTTGGATGGTTTGGGCATCTGCTGACCTTCTAAATCGACTGCTTTATTATCGAAGTCGATGACAGTCAACGTTCTCTTGCCCGGATTGCCCTCAGCAATTTTGTCAGCTAAGGGCTTCTTTTTGGCTCCAGCGCCGATGCGAGCGCCACCACGGTTTGTACCGTCCTTAGCCATAATTCATGCACCTCCTTATATACCCCGTTTGAAACCGCGACTTTGCGCGTGTGACCCCACGCCCGTTCCACGGGAGATTTGCTGTAGAGATTTGACCGGCCCCTAGGGTCATTCCTTGTTATGCCAGCGGTCACCGTGTTCAGCATGAATTCTTGCATGACACGCTTTGCAAAGGGCCTTCAAGTTCTCTCTGTCGTGTGTTCCACCTTGGGATAGAGGCTTCATGTGATGTATCTCCTCGGTTGGCGTGTACACACCTTTCTCAAGGCAGACCTCACAAAGTGGATGGGCAGCAGCGTAGCTATCTCTAATACGCTTCCAAGCTCTGCCATACCTTCTCTTGGTGGCAGGGTCACGTTCGTAACGTTCATAGCGCTTGGCCTCAACCTTGGCATGTTCTTCACAGAAGCGACCGTCAGTAAGGTTGGGACAGCCGGGATAAGAACAGGGTCTCTTTGGTCGTCTTGGCAAACGAAACACCTCCTTGTAGGCATAAGAAAAGCCCTGTGGGTCGGGTGTGACCTACAAGGCTTCCTGTGATTTTCTTTTTTGCTATTGTAATACTATCATAAGAGAAGACTCTCATTCTATCACATTAGCTCTCATCCTTTTCTGGAACCACAATTTCCTTCAAAGCTGCGCTATGCATACGATGGACATGTTGCATAGAGTAGTTCATATCCACTGCGATTTGTTCCCAAGTTATAAAGCAAAGATATCGCTTTTCAAGAAGGGTCTGATATTCCACATTAGGAACAGCCTTGATTACTTCCATGATTTCTTTCTTGAGATTTACAAGTTTTGCAATATCGGCTTTTAGCTCATCTTCCAAATCCAATATCTTAATAATGCAGTCTTCCAAACGGGAACCTCCACGATTAGGATTTCTAGGCATATCAGAAAATGTAGTGGTGCATCTGGTAGCTAAATCATTTAAGGAAGCAATCTGCTGTGTCTTTGAAGTAATACGCTCATCAAGATAACGAGCCTGTAATAAATATTCTTTTGCGTTCATGCAATACCTCCGGAATTTAAGATTTCCCTTGGATTGGCATTGATTTTCTTAGATTGTCATAGATTGGCTTTTACTGCATCGATAAGTGCATTTTGCGATACTTCCTTTAAGGATAAAGCCTTCAGAATTCTTTCGTCGATGGTGCCTTTGGTAATGATATGTTCAATAACCACGGTACCGGAAGATTGGCCTTGTCTCCATAAACGGGCGTTGGTTTGCTGATATAATTCCAGCGACCATGTCAACCCGAACCAGATAAGTGTGGAACCACCAGCTTGGAGATTCAAACCATGACCTGCAGAAGCTGGATGTATGACCGCTACAGGAATATCACCATTATTCCAATCGATGATATCTTTACTGGTCTTGATTTCTCTGACATCAAAGCGTTTCTTGATACGTTGTAAATCATGCTTGAACCAGTAGGCCACCAGAAGCGGTTTGCCATTTGCGGATTCGATAATATCCTCTAAGGCATCGAGCTTTCTATCATGGAATTCCACAATATTGCCTTCATCATCATAGATGGCTCCATTAGCAAGCTGTGATAGCTTACCTGTAAGAGAAGCAGCATTTGCAGCAGTAATTTCACCTTCAGGAAGCTCCAATATGAAGTCTGCTTTGAGTTCTTCATAGCGCTGTTCTTCATCTTCGGATAACTGAACCTCATATTGAGAAGTAATCAGTTCAGGCATCTGCAGATGGTCGGTAGATTTCATAGAAATCGTGATATCCGATATTTTTCTGTAGATTGCATCTTCTGCATAAGGCATTGGCTTGTAAGAGTAGATGATTTCACCATTTCTCTTATCTGGAATGAAGTAGTTGTTGCGATAGTGGGTGATGAAGCGACCTAAGCGTTCTCCAAAATCCAGAAGCTTAAATTCTGCCCATAAATCCATCAAGCCATTAGAACTTGGCGTACCAGTCAAACCGATGATTCGTTTTACTTTTGGTCGCACCTTCATTAAGGACTGGAATCTTTTAGACTTGTGATTTTTGAAGGAAGAGAGTTCATCGATAATCACCATATCGTAATCGAATTCATATCCGCTGCTATCTATCAACCATCCTAGATTTTCTCTGTTGATAATTGTGATATCCGCACCTGCTGAAAGTGCAGCTTTTCTTTCTTTAACAGTTCCAACAGCGACTGCATAAGTCAGATGCTTGAGATGCTGCCATTTTGATATTTCTGCTGGCCATGTATCACGGGCCACTCGAAGTGGGGCAACCACCAAGATACGATGTGCTTCAAAGCTGTCGAACAGAAGGTCTGCGATGGCAGTCAGGGAAATAACCGTCTTACCAAGACCCATATCGAGCAGTACAGCAGCTACAGGATGTGTTTCGATATAATCAATCGCATATGACTGATAATTATGTGGAGAGAAGTTCATGTAGCATACCTCCAATCCCATCAATGCTATCTATCACATAAACCTTGAAGCCTAGTGAACGAAGCTTTCTGTGTCTTGCTTTTTGAAGAGGGCGTGGGCTTTCACCGGGAGCCTTAAGCTCTACAAAAGCAAACACCCCATCAGGCAGTAATACAAGGCGGTCGGGCATTCCTCGTAAACTAGGAGACACGAACTTTGGTGCAATCCCACCAGCCTTTTTTACTGCGGTTGTTAACTTGTTTTCTATATTTTCTTCTAACATTGTCATCCTCCCATCAGGGTTTAATTTCTTAATGTGCAAGGTGTATCAATGGTATTTACTGAACTTTTTTATATATAGTTTTTTATAAGCTATAGAAAAGTTTATACAGAGACATTGATACACCTTGTCATAATAGCTATTAGTCTAAGAATTCCTCTTCAAAATCGTCCTCGGTTCTGATACGAAGGCCCTTAAAATAACGCTTTCTGTTCTGAGTAATGCGCTCATAACCTGCATTCTCTAAAGCAAAATAGAAGTCGGCGGTACTGCGCACATACTCGTTGGTATCCATGCAATAACTACGGTAGGCCTGATAAAGTGCAGAAGAGCTTTCTTTATACTCGCTGCCCACGTCGCACTTATCTTCAAGGAAGTGAGAGAACCAGTCGTTCTGGCTACGATATTCATTGATGGCTTCCTGAACACAGGCAGGAACCGGAATCTGATAATCCAGCTCAATGACCTTCTTGGCACCTTCGATTACCCATGCAAGGATTGCTTCACCAGCGTTGTCATAAAGGTACTCGCTGTAATTCTTGATGTCGCTGCTGCCGGTAATCTTGGCATTGAACGGAATGACAATAAGTCGTCTCCAGATACCATCATCGGATGCGGATACACGAGGTAAGTGATTTGTGTAAAGTACAAGCGTGTGACAAGGCTTGAAGGAGAAGGGGTCTTTGTATTTCTTTTCTGCAAACACGTCATCAGTAGAACAAAGCTGTTTTACAGTTGAGTCATTAAGACGGGCACCTTCCTGCATTTCTGCAGCAATCAAAAGGCGTTTACCTTTAACCTCGGCCATCTCAGGTTTGATATTTCTTCTGCATCCAACCGTTAAGGTATCTGCAGAAATATTGCCGGAATAAAGTCCAAGTACACGAGAGACAGCATTCCAGAATGTTGATTTACCATTACGACCATCACCGTAGGCAATGATGAGTGCCTCTACATATACTTTGCCGATAGCTGCAAGACCACAAATCATCTGTACATAGTCGATAAGTTCCTGATTATGCTGGAAGATAAGATTCAAGCTGTCCAACCATATAGGCATACCTTTCTGGCTTGGAGATACCGAGGTGATTTTGGTAATAAAATCTTCTGCAGAATGCTCACGTGCTCCGGCGATACCTTTACGAAGGTCGTAGGTAGCTTCCGGTGTACAAAGTGCAAAACAGTCTGCATCTAAGTCCCTTGGTGAAATCTCAAGCATCGGATGCGATTCCTTTAAGGTCGAAGTGACATTCTTAGAATCACGACGTTTAATGGCAAAGTTCAAATATGCCTTGGCTGCAAGAAACTCCTGATATACCTGTAGCTGTTCTTCGTTCATAAGCTGTTCAGCCTTGGACTTGGATGTGCTATCAAGAATATTCTGAGCACCACAGTTTTTCATTTTGTCGAGAGCTTCCATCAAATCGTTGTTGGCTTCCTTCATCTGACGACGGGTAAGCTCATGTGCTACAGCTTGTGCACCCGGTTCGCTTTCCTGCCAGTAGTGGTCTGAGTAACGAATAAAGTGTGTGGCCGGAGAGTAGCGAAGTTCATTTGAGAAATATTTTGCTAACACTTCAGCCTGACCAACATCGGAATAATCCTCTGGTTTATAACAAGAAGGGTCGTTATATACTTCTGGAGCAACATAGCCATCCTGCTGAGCTACACGAGCGAAAAATCTCTGTGCGCTGTGCCAGATAGTAGCTAACTCACTGTTATCAAGCGGCGGTACACACTTAGCAGCTTCTTCAAGAAAGGCCTGATAAGCTTTATCGCCATCACCATATTTCTTGATGACACGACCAGCGAATCTGGACATGGTTGCATTACGACTGCCTTCAGGAATGATTGAGCCATCGTACTGACCATCTTCCATATCTTCATCGAATAAATCTTCATCCAAAAACTCTGTTAAATTCATACGTCCCGGATACAAAGCAACATCAGCTGCAGCAGTTCCAAAGAAGAAACGAGCTGCATCAAGTGCCTGTGTATCGAAGTAAGGAAAGATGGAATTCACCAGCTTCTTCATATCGCTATAAAGTGTAGCGTCAGATACATAATCGATTGGAAATAAAACATGGAACTTCGGTCTGGCAGGTTTGCCATTCTTTTCTTTGTTATTGAAACGACTGAAGTGGACAGCGAATGTTACACCCGGAAAGGCCTGCATGACATCTTCGGGTGTGACCCAATCATCAGGATTTTCAGAGTGGTCATTATCACAATCTACAGGTAAGCAATCGCTGCCGATGAAGTTATCGCCATTGCGGTAGTTGTTTTTATATTCAGCACATACATAGTCATGGCTGATTGCTGTTTTAAGACTGGCTTCATCTAAGACAATGGTCTTGTGAGGGTAGGAACAGTTACCCGGATTGCCAGTCACATCTGCGCTATAAATGGTAAACATTAGTCGTATACCTCCTCTGCAGAATCTTCCAGAACCTTAGTGATGAACTTCAAAGCACGAATCATTGTTTCAAGCTCACAGTCGCCACCAAGCATAACCTCAAAACCTTCTGTATCACCGAAGCAGTCACGCATGACACGGACATCCATATCAGTACAGCCTTCATCTTTGATGCGGAAATAGGTTCGGCCACCATGACCTGTATCGCCTCCCATGTAACCGGTAGAGCCTGCTTCAACTTCTAAGATGTTGCAACTATAGATATCGCGTGCATAAGTAGTGATTTCTGTTCCGTCTTTTAATCTGCGTCTGTTTTCTCTAATTTCATACATAGTCTTAAACCTCCTGACATTCTTCTGTGAAATAGCGCAAGCGGTAGTTCTTCCACTTGGCGCGGTTGATTTCTGCTTTCATTCCTTCTGAGATGCGACTGCCGAATACCCAGACTTCAGAGCATTTACTCATTAGGGCGTTTCCGAAGAACAATCCAAGCTCACGTTCTTTTGGATTTGCATCATCAAGGAATTGTGGAAAAAGTAAATGTGGAGCTATCGGAATATATCCGGCATCCACTGCGAAGCGACTGTATCGTCTTGCAGCAGCTACGTTTGCTTCAATGTCACCTGCATAGGGTGAACAGATATAGACGATAGGCCTGAAAGCGCGAAGGGCATGTTCTTCCTGTTCAATAATCTCCAATGCACTATGTGCAGTTGGGTCAGGATAACCTTCGCTGTTGTATTTACTGATGCTCATACCAGAGTCCTCCTTTCCGGCAGACATAAAAAGAGCGTCCACCTCTAATTTCCCACTGGAGATGAACGCTCGATTTGAGCGGAAATATTTAATCTTTTTTGTAAAAAGGTGTGGTATATCCATCTGCGCGAAGAAGTAAGCCTTTAGCCCAAGGTGGAGTTCTACCCATCTGTTCACAGATAGCATCAAGAGATACCTTCGGGTCAGCTTCAATAACAAGTTCATCATGGATATGCATCACAATGGAGCAGCAGCGTAGTGTTTTCATGGCATAGCACAAAATATCACGAGCAGTTGCTTGTACAATATTCTCTACGAACTTTGGCCCATAGGAATCAAGGCGTTCCCATTTCTTAGTACCACCAACGCCTTCATAGGTGATGCAGGAGCCTCCGAACTTGTTAGTTCCGATTTTCGGTTTCACATAGGCAAGCTTTCTGCCGGAAGGAAGGGTGATGAACAACATACCACTTTTGCAGGAGAAGGTTAGACCATAATCGGTAGTGGTGTGTTTATACTTGACTGCTTCCATAACAGCACGGTCGACAGCCCACCAGAATTCAACGATACAAGGGTTGGCTTGCCTCCATGCATCCACAAGAGCAGGAAGTTCATCTTCGCTAAGACCCATTTCAAGAGCGCCCATCGCTTTCAAGGCACCGACACTGCCTCCATAGCCAAGTGCTAATTCTGCAATCTTACCTTTTTGACGTAAGTGACCATTGATACCATGCTTTTCAACAGGAACCTTAAACATCTGAGAAGCAGAAGCGCAGTAGATGTCGCCACCTTTTTCAAAAACCTGCTGCCTCCAAGATTCACCTGCAAACCAAGCTATGACACGCGCTTCAATTGCGGAGAAGTCTGCCACATAGAAAATGGCATTTTCTCTTGGAATGAATGCAGTTCTGATAAGCTGGGATAAAGTATCTGGCACATCTTCATATAAGAGTTCAACGCCATCAAAATCACCGCTTCTTACAAGGATTCTTGCTTCTGATAAATCAGGCAAGTGGTTTTGTGGAAGGTTCTGCAACTGGATATTACGACCGGAGAATCTACCGGTTCTGTTAGCTCCATAGAATTGGAACATCCCACGAGCACGACCATCACTGCAGACTGTCTTTTCCATAGCCTGATATTTACGTACGGATGATTTAGCAAGCTGCTGACGAAGGGTAAGTACATCAGCAAGATTATCTGGTGCATTCTTTAATAGTTCAGCCACGGCCTTCTTATCAAGGCTATCCGTTTCGATACCATTATCTGATAGCCATTGCTTCATCTGCTGGACGGAGTTTGGATTTTCAAGTGCAGTCATATCTTTCATGGCAGCAGTTAACTCTTCACGTGAACGTGTATCCATTGCAATTGCTTGCTGAACCAATTCCATATCAAGTCTGACACCACGGTCGTTGATTTCTTGGTCGATATGGTATTCCTCCCAGACCTCATCAGGCACCGGGAATTTACGAAGCTTGTGCTGAATGCCCATCTCAGCTTCTACATCTCGGATGTTATAACGCTTGAAGGCTTCCCATTTATCAGGTGCGTGAAAAGGGCGATTCCTTGTTCTGCCACCATTAGATTTTGTTGCAGCACAAGGCTGGCAGAAATATTTGATGAGGTCTTTTCCCTCTGTGAGCTTCTGCTTTTCAAGACCTAATACAGCACCGACACCTTCCAGAGATAAAGGCAGTCCCATTGTGGCGGCCCATATCATAGAACAGCGCCAGCTTTTTGGTGAGAGATAAGTCCCGGTAGGGTACCCAAGAAATCTCGAAAGACAGATACGTTCAAATGCTGCATTGAAGGCCCACTTAATAACAGCATCATCTTCAAGTGCAACAATTATCTCTGCCGGGATAGTTTCACCACAAGCTAAGTCAACCACCTGAACAGGCTGACTATCGACACTATAGGCAAAGAGTAATATTTCAAAATTATCGGACTCGCAGTAACGATATACACCAGTCTTTGGAAGCTGTACATCACTGTAAGTCTCAATATCAATACTTAATGTTTTCATTAGCTTGTCCTTTCTATAACACAAGCGGCAGAGAGGTTGTGTTCCTTCCTGCCGCCTGCTTGATGTTATTTACCAGAGCGCCATTTACGCCAGTCAGCTGCAAGCTTCTTATATGCATAGATTACAATCTGTGCGATGAACTTGAACACGTGGTAGAACACATATCCATAGGCCACAAAGATAAGAGTGTAGCAGACGGAGTAAACAATAATCTGGTTTGCAATATTAATCATATTATCCATTGATTGTCACCTCGTTTTCAAAGTCCCGGAGATGACTGGATGCCACCTCCGGTTGCGTATTTATTTTCTGTATTCCTTCATACGAGCTTCGTGATATTCAAGGTCACGCTTGTCCTTGTCAGCTTCGCGCTGTTCACGCTTGCGGTCGTTGATGAAGTTCTGGATAGCAGTGATAAGGAATACCACGCTAAATACAAGCCAGATAGAAAGAAGGATGATGATAAGGATAGCTTCAATCATTTCCATAGTCGGCACCTCCATTAATCAAGGAAATCGTCATCTTCATCAGATGCGAAATCAGACTCAGCACTTGCTTTACCACCAAGAGGCTCACCATCGCGAATCTTCTGTAAGTTGTTAAGACCGCAGGCGATTCCCTTATTACCAGAGCTGTTGAAAGCATAGAAGCTGATGCTGGCACGACCATAGACACCAGAGTAAACCTCAGAACGAGTAAGGATAGGATTGCGGTCTGCATCTACGATACCCGGTGCAGATGTAGCGTTGGCGTTGACGAAGTATGCGTTGGCATAAGCTGCATCATCAGGTCTTTCAAGGTCTCCATCACGAAGCGGAGTCTTGATGACAGAAAGAGCAGGTACAGACTTACCGTTACCCTTAAGCTTGCTTTCGCCTTCCTTGTAGGCAGCTTCGATTGCAGCCTTAATCTTTGCAACAGTCTTTGTGTCAGACTTAGGGATGATAAGAGATACGCTGTACTTAGGTGTACCTCCATTGATTGACTTAGGCTCCCATACGTTAGCGTAAGACCAACGAGTGTCAGGGCCAGTGATTACCTTCATAGGATTAGATACTTTTACATTCTTGTTCATTTAATTTTCCTCCATAAAATCAGATTTTGCGTTGTTCATAGCCGGACGCTTATCGCTTTCCGGTACGAGAGTAGGTTTGCCTTGCGGCTTTTCGATGTAGGCCGCAAGAAGTTCATCGAAGCGTGATTTCCCTAAAAGCTTCTGCATGGCTGTGATACCAAGAAGCTTCTTTTCATAAGGGTCAAATCCAGCATCTGTAACAGCTTCAATGACTGCAGCTTCGTTTGAATACTTACGGTTAGAGCGGCCTTCGACTAACTTCCAGCCAGTCCATTCCTTACCACTGATTGCCTGCTGAAGAGCGTATTCCTTAATATCGGATGCCCATGCTACAAGCTCATCCACACGAGATAATATGACTTCAATTTCAGTATCTTCCAACAGCGGTGGAAGCTTGAAATCATGCTGTGCAAGCAGAAGATTAGCTTCAGCTCTGGCGCGACATTCATGTTTGGCTTTACAGAAACCACACCATTCTCCACAAAGAAAGTTGCCATCACCGGCAAAGGCAAGTTCTGCAGTTGGCTTCAACACTTCATCGGCCCAAGCGTATAAATCTTCTTTGCTTAATTCATAGGTAGAGATGTTCTGACGACGAGGCTGATAAATGGTCATGCTGACGTTATCAATGTCGTAGATGTCATCGAACAGTTCTAAGGCGCCAAGTGCATAACATTTCATCTGAGGATTATCTTCGGCCGATACAAGAACACCAAGTCCGTGTTTGTAATCAATGATGCGAAGAGTACCATCTGCGATGATGATGCAGTCGGCAGTTCCGAATCCCTGTTCAACCCAGCGTGAGAAATCAACTCTCTGTTCAATTAAGACGACTGGGTCAGCGCAGGTTTCCTTGGCTGCTTCTACCTGTTCAAGGATGTAGGATGCATAGCCATTAGCGCAGTCATCCATTTCCTCGCTGTACCATGTTAAGTTTTCAGTAGGGTCTGAAGCTTTCATGTTTAATGCTTTACGAAGCTTGTACTCGCAAAGCTCATGAGCATCAGTTCCTTCGGCAGCATAGTCGCTACCTTTGTCTTCGTAGGTTTCACATAACCTTGCTGAAGGCGGACAGTGAAGCCAGCGATGTGATGCTGAAGCGGATAAGACCGCATGTGCTTTACTTGCCATCATCCAGTTCCTCCGCATCCTTTAACAAGGCTTCATAGTGTTTAGGGTCTACACCGGATAACTTCTTAGCTCCATATTTCTGAAGCAAAGTACGGATAGCAGCTGTATGTCCTGCACGGGATTTTTCTGCTAAGACAGCACGTACTTCTTCTAATGTAAGTTCCGGTTTATTTTCTGTTTTTGCTTCTGCTACCGGAGTCGCATCAGCATCTGAGCTAAACTGTGCAGCTAACCAATTGGCTGCTTCATTAATAGCAGCGGCTGCATTGCGTAACTCTTCGATAGTTATAGCCATATCGCTCATTTTGCTCATGGTGAATTTCTCCTTCCTTTGATTGTCTTTGTTTTGCGAGGATTGTCATATTTCTCGCCATTCTTGCTGATACCTGACTGATTGCTTTAAGTACTGCAATCACTTCAGCGTCGGTACCACCGGAATCGAAGTAGTGTTCTCTCATCGTCGTCACCTCCCATCTGTGTTAGTTGCAAGGCTTGTTGTTTCGTGCCTTACACTTTCCCACTGGAGAGAGGGCGACGATTTGAGCGGAGAAATTTTGAAAAAAGTTAAAATCCCTCTGACTATCTTTTGATGGACGGTCAGAGGGATGGGTTGCTACCTATATATTAGTAGCCGCGAACCTTATGAAGTTCGGTTCTGATTTTCTTCATCTGGTCTGCAAAGGTACGCTGTTTACGACCTAAGCGCTTTGCAATTTCTCTGTCGGAGATAGAACAGTCGTCTTTCCAGTATTCGATAATCTTGTCCGCATCTGGGTCAAGTTCTCTTAAACGCTGGAAGAGCTGTTCTAATAAGATTCTGTCGCTGATGACTTCTTCCATTAAGTCAGGAGTAGCAAGCTCTTCTGATTCAAGAAGGGTGCTGCCATCTTCTGTGTTAGGAGCATCAAGTGAAAGAAGTCCATAACCTAAATGATGTTCACAGTTGTCGCAATCGCCATCACAGGCCCAGATGAACTGCTTAGGGCACTTGCAGCGATGATAGTACTGTTCCTTCTTACGGATACGAGTTGCTTCACGATAGAATTCCTGAAACTGCTGTTCAGTACAAGGAACCTTCTCCTTGAGTGAACGAATGTAGATGAATCTTTGACTCTGATTGTCTTTGTTTGCCATGTCTTTTACCTCCGTTGGCTTGAATTTCCAAGCGGAGTAAAGAAGCATGGCTGCCAGTAATAAAGTTCATAGTTGGTCACCTCATGCGGATAACTCCGCTTCGTTTTTGGTGACCAGCTCGTTTGCTAAGCTGGCACTGTATTTACTTGTGAGACCTTTCTATCAATTGCAAACACACCACGTGGCCACGAAGATGGTGAATTGATAGTTGGGTCAGACAGTTTAACGTCTTGTCCGGGACTTTCGCATTTTTAGCTCTTGATGAGCAGGAAAGAAAATATTTGCGTTCGTAAATAATTTATGAACGAATGCTCACAGAAGATTGAAAAACGCGAAAAAATGTGTTATACTATCAAATGTGCTTTTGCACCTTATTCAAGTATGATTCCATTATAGAAAATCTAGATTTTTTAAGTTTGACCGTGGCTGACCGCGGTTTGACCTAAAAGGTCAAAGGAGGTATGACGTAGTGTTTTTTCATGAAATAGCTGAAGAATTAAAGACATATATGGCACCGTCTGAGCGCGGTGGGATTTTTGTCGTGCAGCTTGTTGGAGACACATTACGTGAACCGATGACTGACGAAGAAGAAAAAATGGCCTTGGATGATAAGTTCAATCCAGTGGCTGAATTGTCCTTAAACATGCAAGACCAGATTTATGAAGGTAAAAAATTTATTTCAAAAACTAGAGCTGGATTAATTTGCAGTAGGTACGATGGTGCTGACTTTGCAGAAGAAATCGATAATCTCTATGATGCTGATAAAGACCATCTACAAACATTCTTAGCGCGTAGAGGTATTACAGTTGAAATAGATGAGCTCGGCTCAGCAATGCAGGATATTATGAGTCAAATTTTTCATGGATTATCTAAAGGAATCCGTGATGTTGATATTCAGCTTACGATTCATGAACCAAGGCCTAGTATCAAAAATCTTGCTGAAAATAGAATCTACTTTGAAGATGGTAAGTTGATTATTGATGGTGAGACTATTGAGCTTCCTATTCAATTAGACGAATCACAAATATATGAGTTTGAATCAGGTTATATATCAGCCCTGTGTAATGCTTACGCAGAGGCATTATCTAGAGATGAAGTGACTGTTGATGATATTCCTAATCTTCCTCGTAAATATCAAGCAAATTTCTACGACCAGCGAAAGGCATATTTGAGTGCAGAAAGCATTCAGCGTTCTATTAGTGAGGTGTATGAAGATGGTGAAAATCAGTTTGATATACTTAAGGAAGATGCTTTCTTCGGTATAAAAACTACATATTACGATGATTATGACACTGGATATAGAAGATTATTGGAAGTATTAAAAAAGGTTTCTGACATTCAGTTGACCAAATCAAAACTAATGCTTATCAAGAATCTGATTGGAAATTTAGAAAGGCTCGGAATTGTTCACATATTGGTGAACGATGAGACGATTAAATCGTGGGTAGACCCTTATGAAGAATAGAGTGTTTAATACTACCTTTGAAAATATGCTCCGAGTTCTTGTTCTGATGAGCGTCCTTGCTAAGCCTGCAAACTCTGATAGGCTTACCGCGCTGGATTTCATATGTATTTATGGGAAAAAGTGCAAGGTGCTCGATAAGAATCTACATGGCGATAACGAATTCGGCTTTGCTGAGTTTACGAATAAAAGAGAAAAAATAACTGAGGCAATAAAGCTCTCGGTTAAAAATGACTATGTAACTGTTGGTAAATGCGATGAGGGCCTAGTTTATTCCTTAAATGATAGAGGCAAGGAAATCGTCGCTGGTATCCAATCACCATATAGTAAGGCTTATGCAATAGGAGCGAAAATTGTCTGCAGAAAATTTGCAAACTATACAGATGAAGCAGTTCTAAAATACATAAGCAAACTGGCTACAGAATCGAAGGAGGTATGAGGATGCAGTCTTTTAGAATAAAACAGCTCCGAGTATCTGGAGTCGGAAAGATAGATGGATTTATTGAATTTGCTGACGGGTTGAACGTTATCCAAGGGAGGTCAAATACAGGTAAAACTTGGATATTGAAATGTATTTATTACCTTTTCAGTTCAGACAAGAATCCGTTTTCACCTTTGACAGGATATTCTGATATTGAAGGTGTATTCGTTACAGACCGTTATGGCGATATAACTATAAAAAGAAAACTAAATGATACTCAGGCTGAGGTCATTTGTAACAATCCAGAAGTTGAAGATGGCATTTACGACACGAATTATAAAGGAAAAGGGCCTTTATATTTAAATGATTTATGGCTCAGAATAATCGGATTGGATGAAACTATAAAGGTTCCAAAAAATTCTCGATATGCCCGTGAACGTATTTCGTGGACTAATATTGCAAATGTGTTCTTTGCTGATGAGGATGAGATAGATAAATCAACTTCATTGGTGATAAAAGATTCAACCTATGAAACAGCCCTAATTGCTTCATTGTATTTTCTTTTGACCGGTGATTATAAAAAAGGTGTAGAAGAAATACTTAAACCTGAAGTAGCAAATGAGAAGAAAAAAGCTGTGGTTTCTTACATTGAGGAACAGGTTGCTGCTTTGTCAGATAAAAAAGTTAGCTACATCATGCAGCTGGAAGAACTTGCTGGTGTAGATGTTGATAAACAGATGCAGGAACTGACAGAGGGAATTTCTACACTTCAACAAGAAATGTCAGAGCTGATGGAAGAGAATGCTGCAGTTATTAGACAGATTTCTGAATATCAACAGGAAGATGCTAATTGCAGAGTTTTGATTGATAGATATAAATCTTTGACTAGCCAGTACAAAGCAGATTTACAACGTCTTGATTTTATTGCAAAAGGTGAAAAAGCCGTAAAAGGATTACCTGCTAATGATGTTTGTCCATTTTGTGGCGGCCCTGTTGAAAGTCACGATGAAAGTTATGATGCAGCTATACAAGCAGAAACCAAGAGAATCGTTTCAGAGCTTGCAGTCATTGCTGCTACAGAAAATAGTGTTCGAGAAGAACAGACAGGCATCAGTAAAAATATATCTGAGTTATCCAGCCGCAGAGCTGAAATTTCAGAAGCTATTGCTGAAAGAACATTGAAGATAAATGACTACAGAACTAATCTTCAGCGCTATAGAGATTACACAAAACTACAATCAGGTATTGATTTTGTAAATGAGCAGTTACAGACACTGGGTCAGAAGAAGGTATCTGAATTACAAAAGAAAAAGAATCCTCCTCTGTATCACGCAAAGAAGGAATTTGAAGAGTTGGTCGGGACTGAATTCAATGAGTTGTTAAATAAGATTTTGAAAGAGTGCAATTATCGTGCAGGATACGCAAGCTGGGATTTTAAAACTTTTGATATTTTAATGGATGGTGTATCGAAAGAAGAAGACCAAGGTAAGGGATATCGTTCTTTCTTGAATTCAGTTATCGCTTTAATGCTCTATGAATACTTTAATTCTGATGATGTCTTCATCAAACCGGGTATTTTAATGATAGATACACCGCTTCTGGGATTTGATGAAAACGAGGATGGAATCCAAGGCGCAACACTAAAGAATGGATTATACCAATACTTCATCAAACATAAAGGAGCAGGCCAAGTCATTATTGTGGACAACTTAAATGTTATGCCGGATATAGATTTGCAGGCTGCTGGAGCAAAGGTAACTACGTATCATAAAGACGAAAAAGACGGTCACGTCTACGGATTTATGCCAAGCTGGAGGAAAGACCTCCCAAAGGAGACAGAATGAAACTTTCATATAAAAAATTATGGGTAAAACTTGTAGAACAAGATATGAAGAAAACTGAGTTCGCTAAAAAAGCAGGAATCAGTTCAGCTTCAATTGCGAAGCTCGGCAAGGGAGCCAATATTACAACTGATGTGCTCCTTAAGATTTGCGAGTATTTGAACTGCGATATAGCAGATATTGTTGAGGTTGTACCAGATGATACAACCGATGAATCAGCAGAGTCCAAATAAACGGACATCTGTAGGATTAGAATAGAATGGGATGGCTGTATAGACAGTCGAGAATGTCAATGAGCATGATTTTTCGTGCCGAGTCAAGGAGATGGAATGAATGGAAGTGAAAGTATTTGATAACGTTACGGAAATAGTCCGTGACGATATGGCATCTACTATCAGTAAGGGCAGCAGGGTATCAATTGCTGCAGCTTGCTTTTCCATGTATGCCTATAAAGAATTAAAAAAGCAGCTGGAGTCAGTGGATGAATGTCGTTTTATTTTCACTTCTCCAACCTTTGTTACAGAGAAAGCTGAAAAGCAGAAACGAGAATTCTATATTCCAAGATTGAACCGTGAGAGCAGTCTTTATGGTACTGAATTTGAATTGAAGCTTAGAAATGAAATGACCCAGAAGGCAATCGCAAAAGAATGCGCTGAATGGATAAAACGTAAAGCAACATTCAAATCCAATACTACCGGAGAGAATATGGGAGGCTTCGTTACTGTAGCAAACAAACAGCAGCAGGTTGCCTATATGCCAATGAATGGTTTTACAACTGTTGATATTGGTTGCGAACGTGGTAACAACAGCTACAACATGGTTAACCGTTTTGAAGCGCCTTTTTCTGCTTCTTATATGCAGCTTTTTGAAACATTGTGGAATGACCACGATAAGCTGCAAGACGTAACAGATGTTGTTATTGAGAATATTACAACTGCTTACAATGAGAATTCACCTGAGTTTATTTATTTCATGACTTTATATCATGTGTTCAGTGAATTCCTTGATGATATTTCAGAAGATGAATTACCTAACGAAGCTACTGGCTTCAAGCAGAGCAAGATTTGGAGTCTTTTGTATGACTTCCAGAGAGACGCTGTGTTGGCCATCATTAATAAGCTTGAACGTTACAACGGATGCATCCTTGCAGATAGCGTTGGTCTTGGTAAAACCTTCACTGCACTAGCAGTAGTGAAATATTATGAAAACAGAAATAAAAGCGTTCTTGTTCTCTGCCCTAAGAAGCTGGCTGAAAACTGGAACACTTATAAAGATAACTATGTAAATAATCCGATTGCAGCAGATAGACTTAACTACGATGTTTTGTTCCATACGGATTTATCAAGAGCACACGGTTTCTCTAACGGTCTGGATTTAGACAGATTGAACTGGGGTAACTATGACCTTGTTGTAATTGATGAATCTCATAACTTCCGTAATGGTGCAGGTACTCACGCCAACACTCATGAAAACCGATATGTGAAGTTAATGGATAAAATCATCCGTGCCGGTGTTAAGACTAAAGTTTTAATGCTATCTGCAACTCCGGTAAACAATAGATTTGTTGACTTAAAGAATCAGCTTGCTATCGCCTATGAAGGTGATTCTGAAAATATGAATAAGCAGCTGAATACAACAAAGACAATCGAAGAAATCTTCAAGCAGGCCCAGAGAGCCTTCAATACATGGAGTAAGCTGGAACCGGAAGCAAGAACAACAGATGCGCTTCTTAGAACACTTGATTTTGATTTCTTTGAATTGCTCGATAGTGTTACGATTGCTCGTTCAAGAAAACATATCGAGAAATACTATGATACAGCTGAGATTGGAAAGTTCCCTGAGAGAAAGAAGCCTATTTCACGTCGCCCTCAGTTAACTGACCTGAATTCAGCTATCAACTACAACGAAATATACGAACAGTTGATGCTGCTCACATTGTGTATCTATACGCCTTCAAACTACATCTTCCCTAGCAAGATGCAGAAGTATATCGACCTTACTCATAATAAGGGTGACAACCTTACGCAGACAGGTCGTGAAGAAGGTATCAGAAGATTGATGAGCATCAACCTCTTAAAGCGTCTGGAAAGCTCAGTTAACTCATTCCAGCTTACGCTTAAGAGAATTAAAGCTTTGATTGAAAGTACTATAAAGGCTATTGACGATTTTGAAAAGTACGGTGCTGCTGACATTGATATGTATGAAGCATCTGATTCAGAATTTGATATGGACGATGGTAATACAGAATACTTCACAGTTGGTAAGAAAGTAAAAATCGAGCTGGCTGATATGGACTATAAGTCATGGCGTACAGAATTAAAGGCAGATGCAGATGTGCTTGAACTACTGACTTTAATGGTTGCGGATATTACTCCGGAGCATGACAGTAAGCTTCAGGAATTATTGAAGTTAGTTTCTGAGAAAATTGAGAACCCTATCAATCCGGGTAACAAGAAAGTATTGATTTTCTCCGCATTCTCTGATACTGCAGAGTACCTTTATGATAATGTTAGTACATATATCAAAAAGAAGTATGGCTTAGATACAGCAGTTATTACAGGTTCAATTGATGGAAAGACAACCATCAAGGGATTCAGAGCAACACTTAATAACGTGCTTACTTGCTTCTCCCCAATTTCAAAAGGCAGAGATGTTTTAATGCCGGGAAGCAAAACAGAAATTGATGTATTGATTGCTACAGACTGTATCTCCGAAGGTCAGAACCTTCAGGATTGCGACTATCTTGTAAACTATGATATCCACTGGAATCCTGTGCGTATCATTCAGCGATTTGGTCGAGTAGACCGTATCGGTAGTAGAAACTCACAGATTCAGCTTGTAAACTTTTGGCCGGATATGGACTTAGATGAATACATCAATCTTAAGGGGCGAGTTGAAACAAGAATGAAAATTTCTGTTATGACTTCTACCGGTGATGATGACCTTATTAATCCAGAAGAAAAGGGCGACCTTGAATATCGTAAGCAGCAGCTTAAACGTCTTCAGGAAGAAGTAGTCGATATTGAAGATATGTCCAGTGGTATTTCCATCATGGATTTAGGTCTGAACGAGTTTAGATTAGACCTTCTTGAATATGTAAAGAATCATGGTGACTTAGATAAGAAGCCAAAAGGAATGCATGCCGTCGTTCCAGCAACAGATGAGTTGCCGGAGGGCGTTGTATTCATTCTGAAAAATATAAACAACAGTGTGAATATAGATAACCAGAACAGAATCCATCCGTTCTATATGGTTTATATAGGAATCGATGGTGAAGTCATCTGCGATTATTTGAATCCAAAGAAGATGTTGGATGATATCAGACTTCTTTGTCGTGGTAAGAAAGAACCTATCAAGGAGCTGTGCCAGCGCTTCAATGAAGAAACAGATGATGGTAGAGACATGACTGAGATGTCAGAACTTCTTAGCGAAGCAATCAACTCAATCATTGATTGCAAAGAAGAAAGCGATATTGATAGCTTGTTCTCTGCTGGTGGTACATCAGCATTAATGTCTGCTGTATCAGGATTGGATGACTTCGAACTTATTTGCTTCTTGGTTGTTAAATAAACGGAGGGCGAACGATGATAGGATTGCCAAAAACAACGGAATTTAATAAACGAATTCCCAAGCAGAAATTCTATGAAAACATGGATATCTCACCTGCACTAAAAAAGATATTTGTTGAGCAGGTCAGAATAATCTATTGGAAAAATAAAATAGCAGCATCTACAACGAATCTTGCTGCCGGAACCGATGTAACGGAACTGGAGGTGTTTGAGGTTCGATTAAGCAGTCCGGTACTCGATGATAGTCTCTTAAGACAGATTGATAAGGAAATCCCTTATCACATCTTGTTTTTACTGGAGTATCAAGGAAAGTATCAAGCGTGGATTGGATATAAGGAAGCTGCAGCATCTGGTAATAAAGCATTCAAAGTAAACGGATATTACCACACAGAATGGTTGACTGAAGACGAGCTGCCATTAAAGTTGGAAGGCTTAAATGTTGATGCGGTGTATGAAAACTTCGTGCGTCAGATAGCCGGAGATAAGTTAAAGACTGAAGCTGCTGGTGAAAGCCTGAAAGAATCGGTTGCACGAGATGAACAGAAGCAGGCATTGCAAAAACAGATAGCAACATTGCAAGCGAAAATCCGTAAGGAAAAGCAGCTTAATAAACAGATGCAAATGAACAATGAGCTTAAGAAGCTCAAGAAAGAATTGGAGGCAATGTAATGGATAAAATGAGAATGGAATCAGTCGATATGACTGCTCAGAATATTGAGAAGATAGGTGCTCTTTTCCCTAATTGCATCACAGAAACAGTTGATGAAAACGGAAATCCTAAGAAAGCCATCAACTTTGAACTTTTAAAGCAGATGCTTTCTGGCGATGTGCTTGAGGGCGATGAAGCTTATGAGTTTACTTGGGTTGGCAAGAAAGCAGCAATTGTAGAAGGTAACAGACCTATACGAAAAACATTACGCCCTTGTAAAGAAGAAAGTGTCAATTGGGATACAACAGAGAATCTTTATATCGAAGGTGATAATCTGGATGTATTAAAACTGCTTCAAGAAAGCTATCTAGGTGCAATTAAGGTGATTTATATCGACCCTCCTTATAATACTGGGTCGGATAGATTTGTATATCCAGATAATTTTATGATGATGCAAGACGAGTACGATGAAGGAATCGGAATGTATGATGAGGATGGAAATAAGCAGTTTGATGAGAACCCGAAATCTAACCCTCGTTTCCACTCTAAGTGGTGTTCTATGATTTACCAAAGACTCATGTTAGCTAGAAACTTACTGGCTGATGATGGCTTGATTTTTATTTCAATTGATGATAACGAGCAGGAAAATTTGAAAAAAATATGTGATGAAGTGTTTGGAGCATCAAATTTTCTAACATGTGTTTCTAGAGCTACAGGTACACCAACTGGTGGGGGGTTCGATGGTTTGGTAAATGAGTTGGATTATATGCTCATTTACTCAAAAAACATTGCATTGGCTTCAATTAACGGACTTCCGATGAGTGAGGAAGATGCGAAAATTTACGACCAGATTGATGAGAAGGGTAGGTATTTAATTAGACCGTTACGAAGAACTGGCGGAGAAGATAGACGAGAAGATAGACCTACTATGTTTTTCCCTATCGAAGCTCCTGATGGAACACAAGTTTATCCTATAGGCCCAACAGGTTATGAAAGTAGATGGATTTGCTCACCAGATACAGCTAAAAAAATGGCTGAAAATAATATGCTTGCATGGAAGAAAACGAAAAGACAAGGTGAGGAAGTTTGGCAAGTATATCAGAAGTTCTATTTAGAGAATAGAACTAAAAAGCCCGGTAATCTTTGGAATGACGTTGAAGGAAATAAAAAAGCTACTCGTGATATCAGAAATCTTTTTGATACACAGAAGGTTTTCGACTTTCCTAAGCCAATTGGATTTATTGAAAAAGTGCTACAAATCGGAAGTGACGAAGATTCAATTGTTATGGATTTCTTTTCAGGTTCTGCAACAACTGCACATGCAGTTATGAGATTAAATAGTACTGCAGGAAGTCATAGAAAATATATTATGGTTCAATATCCTGAAGAATGTGCTGATGGAACTGAGGCTAAAAAGTATGGATTCAAAACGATATGTGAACTTGGTAAGGAGAGAATTCGTCGTGCTGGTAAAGCCATAGCAGAGGAAAATACTCTTTTTAGTCAGGGGTTAGATATTGGATTCCGCGTATTAAAACTTGCGGATTCAAATATGAATGATGTTTACTACAATCCTGCAGAATATAGTCAGGACTTGCTTTCCATGCTTGAATCTAATGTTAAGTCTGACCGTAATGACCTTGACTTGTTGTTCGGTTGTCTTCTTGAATGGGGACTTCCTTTATCTCTTCCTTATACCTCTGAACAGATTAGTGGATGCACGGTACACAATTATAATGATGGTGACCTTATTGCCTGCTTCGATGAGAACGTTCCTGACAGCGTAATCAAAGAGATTGCAAAAAGACAACCTCTTCGTGCTGTATTCCGTGACAGCAGTTTTGCAAATAGCCCTTCAAAGATTAATGTTGGAGAAATCTTTAAGTTGATGGCGCCTGATACAAGAGTAAAAGTTATTTAAGGAGGTTCAGCTATGAAGCTACAATTTAAGCATCAGAAATTCCAAGCAGATGCTGCCAAAGCTGTAGTTGATGTATTTGCTGGTCAACCTTATTTGACTCCGTCTTATATGATGGATAGAGGTTCAGGATATATTCAGCAATCATTAACTGATGAAGAGGACTTTACTGGTTGGAGTAACCAAAAGATTGTGCCGGAATTAAATGACAGACTGATTCTGGAACATATAAATACAATACAGAGAGCTAATCAGATTAAGCCATCCATGAAGTTGGAAGGCAGATTTAATCTGACTATTGAAATGGAGACCGGTGTTGGTAAGACGTATACATACATCAAGACAATGTATGAGCTTAACCGTGCTTATGGTTGGAGTAAGTTTATTGTTGTTGTACCAAGCATCGCCATCCGTGAAGGTGTATATAAATCATTTCAGGTAACACAGGAGCACTTTGCTGAGGAGTATGGTAAGAAGATTCGTTTCTTTATCTATAATTCTACACAGCTTACTGAAATAGACCGTTTTGCATCAGATAATTCTATCAACGTTATGATTATCAACTCTCAGGCATTTAATGCTAAGGGTAAGGATGCAAGACGTATTTACATGAAATTGGATGAGTTCCGCTCTCGTCGTCCGATTGACATTATTGCAAAGACAAATCCTATCATGATTATTGATGAGCCGCAGTCTGTAGAAGGTAAGCAGACAAAGGAAAACTTAAAGCAGTTTAATCCTTTAATGACCCTTCGTTATTCTGCAACTCACAAGTCTGATAGTATCTATAATATGATTTACCGTTTGGATGCTATGGAAGCCTACAACAAGCGTCTTGTTAAGAAGATTGCTGTTAAGGGTATCACAGAATCTGGTAGTACAGCGACTGAAAGCTATATCTACTTAGAAAGCATCAATCTTTCAAAGGCTGCACCTACAGCTACAATTCAATTCGATATGAAAGGGGCAACCGGCATTAGAAAGATTACTCGTACTGTTTCAGAAGGCTATAACCTTTATGATAATTCCGGCCAGATGGAAGAGTACAAGCAGGGATTCGTTGTATCCAGAATTGATGGACGTGACGACTCTGTAGAGTTTATCAACGGTATTAAACTTTATGCAGGCGATGTAATTGGTAAGGTATCAGAAGACCAACTTCGCCGCATTCAGATTAGAGAAACAATCCTTTCTCATATTCAGAGAGAAAGAGAATTGTTCTATAAAGGTATTAAAGTTCTTTCATTATTCTTTATTGATGAAGTTGCAAAGTACAAGCAGTACGACGCTGCTGGCCAGCCAATGAATGGTAGTTATGCTGAGATGTTCGAAGAAGAATACAAGGATGTTATCAGCAACCTTCAGATTGGCATGGGAGAAGACGACTACATGAAGTACCTTTCTGCAATCTCTGCAGACAAGACTCATGCAGGCTATTTCTCTATCGATAAAAAAGGAAAGATGATTGATAGTAAGGTTGCACGTAAGGAAACAACAACGGATGACGTTGATGCATACGACCTTATTATGAAAAACAAAGAGCTTCTTCTTGATAGAAATCCGAAGAAGTCACCGGTACGTTTTATCTTCTCACACTCTGCTCTTCGTGAAGGATGGGATAACCCTAACGTATTCCAGATTTGTACTTTGAAGCAGAGCAGCAGTGATGTTCGTAAGCGTCAGGAAGTAGGACGTGGTCTCCGCCTTTGCGTAAATCAGGACGGTGAGCGTATGGATACAAATGTACTTGGTAACGATGTACATAATGTAAATGTGCTTACTGTTATTGCAAGTGAAAGCTATGACAGCTTTGCTAAGGGCCTTCAGAATGAAATTGCAGAAGCAGTTGCTGACAGACCAAAGGCAGTTACTGCAGAATTGTTTATTGGTAAAGTAATCAAGGACGATAAGGGTAACGAGCAGGTTGTTGATGGTGATACAGGTAGAGCGATTCACTTCTACCTTATTGTAAATGGCTACATTGATAAGAAGGGTGTTCTTACTGATAAGTACTATGAGGATAAGGCAAATGGCGAATTGAAAGTTGCTGAAGAAGTAGCTGATTCTGCTGCATCAGTAATTGAGATTATTGATTCTATCTATGACAGCAGAGCAATGCAGCCTGAAAATGCTCGTAGTAATAATGTTGAGCTTGAGGTTGATGAAAGCAAACTTGCTATGCCTGAGTTCAAGGCATTGTGGTCGAAGATTAATTCTAAGTCTGTATATGTCGTTGATTTTGATACTGATGAATTAGTAAGAAAATCTATCGATTCATTGGACAGAAAGCTTCGTGTTTCTAAGATTTACTTCAAAGTTGAAACCGGAGCAATGGAACAGATTAAATCTAAAGAAGAACTTGTAAGCGGTGCATCCTTTGTTAAGGAAGAATCTGCAAGCTACGGTAATGTAGTTGCTGCAAGTTCAAATGTTAAATATGACTTGATTGGAAAACTTGTTGATGAGACTGGTCTTACAAGAAAAGCTGTTATTCAGATTCTTCAGGGAATCCAACCAGCAACATTCAATCAGTTTAAGAACAATCCGGAAGAATTCATCATTAAGGCTGCAGCGCTTATTAATGATGAAAAGGCAACTGCTATCATCGAACACATCACTTACGATGTAATGGATGATAAGTACGGCACAGATGTATTTACTGACCCGACTATCAAAGGCCGCTTAGGTGTAAATGCGATGAAGGCTAAGAAGCATCTGTATGACCATATCGTTTATGATTCATCCAACGAGCAGGCATTTGCTACTGAACTGGATACAAATACAAACGTAGCAGTATACGTTAAATTACCAGATGGATTCTATATTTCAACACCTGTTGGACATTATAATCCTGACTGGGCGATTGCATTCTATGAAGGAACCGTTAAGCATATCTACTTTGTTGCTGAGACAAAGGGTTCCATGAATTCGATGCAGCTTCGTTTAATCGAAGAATCAAAGATTCACTGCGCAAGAGAGCACTTTAAGGCCATCAGCAATGGTGAGGTTGTTTACGACGTTGTTGATAGCTATAAGACTCTTCTTGATATGGTGACTAAGTAATTTACGCAGGAGGCAACTATGGCATACGGAAAATCTATAGAATTATTCTTAGTGAATGGAACAGCAGATAGCCTCATCACAGCTGAATTATCTAACTGGAATGGAAAGGCAATCAAGATTCCTCGTATCGAGGTTGCCTCTTGTAATCGTGATGATATAACTCAGGCCGGGGTCTATTTCTTGTTCTGTAAAGAAGATGATGGTTCTGATTCTGTTTACATTGGAGAAGCAGAAAATGTAAAAGAAAGACTGGTACAGCATTTACGCGATTACCAGTCTGAAAAAGAAAAATATTATTGGAGCACTGCAGTTATCTTTGTTGGTAGAGATTTGAATAAAGCTCTTATTAGATATCTTGAGAATCGTTTCGTAGAGATTGCCAGAGGCAGTAAGAGATATTTAGTATTAACAAAGAATACGTATCGCAATACTGTTATGAAAGAATCTCAGATTGCGGTGATGGAGGAATTTGTAGATAACGTTAAAGTACTTATAAATGCGCTAGGTTATAAAGTTTTGGAACCTTATGCACAGGCAGATTCCCCATCAGCAACTACTGATGATGATGTACTGTCGCTTTCTACTGGTTCAGCCAGCGCAACTGGAAAAGTAACAACAGAAGGTTTCGTTGTCTTTGAAGGTGCCACTGTAAATGAAAAGACATCTGTTAAGTCACTGAGCGCAAGCATGCAGAAGTTACGTCAGAAGCTATTTGATGCGGGTAAAGTAAAAGATTTAACGACTACTGAGGACATTTTGTTTTCGAGCTCATCAGCTGCAGCAGATTTCATTCTTGGATATAGTGTGAGCGGCCCTCAAACTTGGAAAGCAAAAGATGGTCGTACCCTTAAAGAAATCGAAAATAGCCAGACAAATTAAAGGTTGAGACGATGGCTTCTATGTGGGAATAGTTCTACGATGACCAATTCCCTAAAAGGCTAGTCCCGGCTTGAGACAGTGGCGGCAAATGAGCTGCTTATATATAGTAGCAGTTGGGAAAACTCGATATGTTTCCGACAACGAGAAGGGTTTAGGTTGCGGATTGGATAAGGGCAAAATGTGCCGATAGATATGTTTCCGAGAACAATCGAAAATCGGCACAAAATAGGGTGATATGTTCCGATATTGCGACATCAATCAGCACGTATCGAGCCATGTTGAGACAATCGTACTGCTATCAAAAATATAAAAGTTTAGAGCGTAATTTAGTTGCGCTTTTTTTTATTAAATAATGAAAATAAGTGAGAATATAAAAAATCTTTATTTTAATAGATATGAAGATTATTCTTTTATTAGGATTAATTATTAGATTAAGAAGGATTGTGATGATTTATAATATTGCAAATAAAATGATTAAATATGCTAATGGAAATAACTATAACATTAAACATTTCTTAAAAGTGCATGCTTATGCTAAAACATTGGTGAATTAGTAAAACTGAATCAGCAAGACTTAAAAGCTCTTGAAACAGCAGCAATTATTCCGTTGAAGATATAAGAAATTTTATGGAAAAAATATTTAAAACAAAAACGGGTATTGAATTATTAAAATCGATACATCAAGTATAAGCATAGTAATTACAAAAGAATAGAAGATAAAAATTTATGACGTCAGTAATACAACAAGCAATGGTATTTATTTTGATTATCTTTTTAGCATGTTTTATAAAATTAAGAGGATATATTAAAGAAAGTGATTCGTATGTTCTTGCTTTACTTATAACAAACATTACATGTCCATGGACATTGCTTGCGGGAACCGTGAGATTCGATTGACATCAAATATCATGCTTTTTATTATTCTAGAAATTTTAAATAATATAATTATGGCGGTTGTTGGCTATCATGTTAAATTAAGAGATTCCAAAACAATGAAAGGTGTCTCTATGTTAAATGCTTCTGTATATAACATTGGAAGGTTTGTTTTGCCGTTTATTCAAGCGATAATGCCATCTTTGACAGTAACTTATTTAAGTACTTTTAATATTGGAGCAATCTTTATGGTGCTGGTAGCATCTATGTGATAAGTGACTATGTTGTAAATGGAGAAAATCACTTTAGAATCAAATCTTTTTAAAACATTGTTTTCATCAATAGCTTTAGATATTTATTTGATTGACTTCATTCTAATGATTATGAGGATAGAAATTCCAAATTCAAAAAAGGAATATTTACTCTCACTGGTATTTTGATAATTAGATACATTGGAGCTGTTTTACTTAGTCTCTTTACCTATGTGTTTGTGCTTTTACTTTTAATAAGCAAAATATTGTAAATAGTTTTATTTTTTTGAAAGCCCTTGCAAAAAATAAATTATATGATAAAATATAAGTGTCAATTAAATATGGCTTGTTACCCGGGAAAAACAAGGGGCAATACCAAAAAAGAATTTAGCTTCTTTTTGGTATTGCCCTTTTTATATTGGCAAATTAGAGAGGAAGAGAGGTAAGAAAATGATCAGGTTTCCAAAAGATTTCTTATGGGGAGGTGCTACAGCCTGTTTTCAATATGAAGGTGGATATAAAGAAAAAGGAAGAGGCTTATCGAGTCATGATTTTGAAACTGCTGGTGACATAGATAAAGAAAGACAAATTACTTTAAAATTAAATAATGGAACGAGGGGGAGTATTGATTATCGAGACTCAATTCCCGATGGAGCTATACCGTATATTTATGATGATATATATTATCCGAGCCATCAAGCGACTGATTTCTATCATCATTGGAAAGAAGATATTGCTTTGTTTGCAGAAATGGGATTTAAAGTTTATCGTTTTTCTATTTCATGGAGTCGAATTTTTCCAAATGGTGATGAAGAAAAAGCAAATGAAGATGGTTTGAAATTTTATGAAATGATAATTGATGAACTTTTAAAATATAATATCGAACCAATGATTACAATTTGTCATGATGAAGTACCCTTTCATTTATGTGAATTATATGATGGTTGGGCGGGGCGAGAAACGATTGGATGCTATGTAAATTATGCAACAACACTATTTAACCGATTTAAAGATAAAGTAAGATATTGGATTACTTTTAATGAAATAAATAATTTAGGTGGGTACGCTCAAATGGGAACCCATAGACAAGATAGTCAGACGAGATATCAAGCAGTTCATCATATGTTTGTAGCAAGTGCTAAAGCAATTAGTCAGGGAAAGAAAATTATGGGAGACATAAAATTCGGAGCAATGTTTGCATTAAGCGAAATTTATCCAGCTACATGTAATCCTGAAGATGTTTTTGCCACTTATTGTAAGCGACGTGAAGCATTATTTTTCGTTGATGTAATGGCTCGCGGGTCATATCCAAATTATACAAAAGATATTTTTAATAAGAAAGATGTCAAATTGAAAGTAAGTGAGGAAGATCGAAACTTGATTAAAAAACATACTTTAGATTTTATTTCATTTAGTTATTATCGTTCTTCAATTGTTAGTGCTGGTTCTAAAGTTGATCATATGGGTGGGGAACCCAATCCGTATTTAAAAAAGACCCAATGGGGTGCAGGAATAGATCCATTAGGTATACGCTATTGTTTAAATGAAATTTATGATCGTTATCAAAAACCATTATTTGTTATTGAAAATGGAATGGGAGCAGTAGATATTTTAGAAAATGGAAAAATTCATGATTATTACAGAATAAAATATGTGGCTGAACATTTAAAACAATTGAGAGATGCTATTGTCATTGATAAAGTACCATGTTTTGGATACACTATGTGGGGATGTACAGATCTAATATCTTTAGCTAGTGGACAAATGAAGAAACGCTATGGTTTTATATATGTTGATATGAATGATTATGGACAAGGATCATTACAGCGTTATAGAAAAGATTCATTTTATTGGTATAAGAAGGTAATTAAAACAAACGGGTCTGATTTAACATTTTAATAAATGTAGAGGATTAGATATGAAAAATAAATACTATAGAATTAATAAAATCTTAAATAATAATGCCATTGAAATATTAGAAAATGGAACAGAAATAATTATTATTGGTAATGGCGTAGGATTTAATCATAAAGTTAATGATTATATAACAATGAAAGAAAATTACAAGCTTTATACGTTACAAAATAATTTATTGAAAATTCAATTTAAAGCCTTACTGAATGAAATTCCATTTAAATGTATTGAATTGACCCAAGAAATTATAGATATGGCAAAAACTGATTTAAATAGAAATTTTAATCAAGGATTATTAGTATCGCTATCAGACCATATTAACTTTGTTTCCAAAAATTATCTAAAGGGTTATGGTAGTTATAGTTTAGTTAGTGAAGAAATAAAAAGATTCTATCATGAAGAATATGAAGTCGGCCTTAAAGCATTAGATTTGATTAATAGATATTATCAAATAAATTTAAATAAAAAAGAGGCAAGTGCTATAGCATTTCACTTAATTAATGCTGAGTTTAATAATAATGTAAGCAAAACAACGAGTATTTTAAAGAGCATAGATGATATTTTAAATATAATTGAAGCTAATTTTGGTCTTGAACTACCGGAAGATTCACTGTATTACTCTAGGCTAGTGATTCATCTTAAATTTTTTATGCAGCGGGTGATAAAGGGTGAAAGTGATGATGAGAATTTTGAAAAATTAATAATAAGTGCTAAGTCAGATATTAATAAAAAAATAGGTATTACGTTAGATTCAATCGAAAGATATTTAAATGAAGAATTTGATTATGTACTATCAGAGGCGGAACGATTTTATTTATTAGTACATATTTCAAGAATAATATAGAGGAGAATAATATGGATTATAAAGAAATAGCCGATCAAATCATTATAGCGATTGGCGGACAGGATAATGTTAAATATGTAACCCACTGTGTTACAAGATTACGATTTGTATTAAAAAATAAAAATCTAGTTAATCAAGATAAGATTAATGAAATTGATGGAGTATTGGGCTCAACCTTTGGTGCCGGTCAATTTCAAATAATTATGGGGAAAAATTTATCTGCGACATTTACTCAAGTAGTTAAAAATTATAATTTTGAAGTAGCAGAAATTATTGATGAAAGTTTGGATGAAGATATTAAAGAAAAAGATGATTCGCCAATTTGGAAAAGAGGAATAAAAAATATTTTCAATTTCTTATCTGCATGTGTTACACCAATGATTCCTGGGCTTACTGTAGCTGGATTAATAAAAGTATTTTTGGTACTAACCTCATTAGCGTGGCCGGAAATTGTTGATAATCAAACATATCTAGTTATAAATGGTATTGTTAATACTTCTTTCTACTTTATGCCTGTTTTTGTAGCATACGGTGCAGCAATCAGATTAGGAAGTACACCTATTTATTCGATGATAGTAGCTTGTCTACTGATCCATCCAGATATTATTGGGATGTTAAGTGCTGAAGAGCCCTTAAAAATATTAGGCTTCACAGCTTATTCAGCAAGTTATGCTTCATCTTTTTTACCAGCAATATTATCAACTGTAGCAGTTGCAAATATTGAAAAGCTTTTGAATAAGTATTTACCGGGAATGTTTAAAGGAATTTTTGTTGGTGGATTAACACTTGTTCTTGCAAGTCTTTTAACCCTTACTGTATTAGGCCCAATTGGTTTTTTTGCTGGTGAATATTTTATTAATTTCTTAGTTTGGATGCAAAGCACGATTGGTCCATTTGCGCTTGGAGCTCTCGGTGGTGTATTGCCATTTGTAATAATGTCAGGAATGCATACTGTTTTTGGCCCTGTAATGATGCAAAGTATTGCATCATTAGGTTATGAAGGTTTTTTAAGGCCAACACAATTTGTTCATAATGTTGCTGAGGGAGGAGCTTGTTTTGGGGTAGCACTAAAAACTAAGAATCCAGAATTACGTTCACAAGCGATTAGTAGTGGTGTCGGGGCTATTCTAGCCGGGGTATCAGAGCCGGCTATCTACGGAATCAATCTGCGTCTAAAAAAGCCAATGTATGGTGTTATGGCTGGTGGTGCAGTTGGCGGTTGTATTGCTGGATTTTTTGGAGTAAAGGCATTTGCTTATGGTAATCCTAGTATTTTGGCACTTCCTATTTATGGGGAAACGATTATTGGCGTCATTATCGCAATTATTGCGGCATTTGTTGTATCTAGTGTGGTGAGTTATTTCTCAGGATTTGAAGATGTTCCAGTAAAAAATAAAAACTTCCAACAAAATAGTCATTAGCAAATTTAGGAGTTAATACTATGATAAAGATATTTAAATCATTAAAAAATAATCAAAAAAATACAAATAATGTATATGCAGTTGTAAATGGAGTCAGTTTTAATCTTGAATATGTTGATGACAATGTATTTTCAAAAAAAGTAATGGGAGAAGGGGTTGCTATTGTTCCGACCTCGTCAGAGGTCTGTGCCCCTTGCGCAGGAGTATTAACGACATTATTTCCTACTGGTCATGCTTTTGGAATTACACGAGATGACGGTGTTGAAATCTTGGTTCATATTGGACTAGATACCGTTAATTTAAAAGGAAAAGGATTTACAATATTAAAAAAGAAAAATCAAAAAGTTGGAGCTGGTGAAAAAATTATTAAACTAGATCTTAATTATTTAAGAAATGAAAATATTGACTATACAATTATGATTGTTTTTCTAGATACTAAAGGAAAAACATTAAAATTAGAAAAATATGGTGAAGTAACGGCTGGAAAGTCGATTATCACGGTTATGTAGGAATAAAGAGAAACAAGGCGGTAGCTTTGTTTCTTTTAATAGTTGCCAAAATTAATGTTTAATTATGATTTTTATAAAGATTAAATTGGAGATTAAAAAGAAATTTATTTCTTTTTATCCTTTTTTTATATTAAATTGAAAAATTATTATCAGAATAACGGCAATTGGTCTCTTTTCTATGAATTTTATAATATAATAAAGGTATGTATAATCAGGGACTATTAAAATCATTAGAAGATAAAGGAGTGAAAAAATGGATGAATTCTTGAGTGAAATTTATATAGAGGTATTTAAACAGTGGATCTTAATGCAAAGTAATAAAAATTTAGCTATAAGTCTATCGGATGATTATAAAACGATTGCTATTAAGAATAAATATAGTACTAGCCAGGTTAATTTTTATAATATGAATATAGTTGAATTTTCGGTTGAAAATTTAATAAAAAAAGAAGTTGAATTTTATCTCCATTTCCAAATTAAAAATATCAAACATGCAATTCAATTATTTGATGAAATGTTAGAAACGATCAAGCAATTAACAAATAAACCAGCTTTAAAAGTTTTACTTTGTTGTACTGGTGGGTTAACGACAGGTTATTTTGCTGATCGGATCAATCAAATAACAAAGTTACTTAATATCGATGTTCAAGTGTCTGCGGTTAGCTATAATAATCTTTATAAGGCTAGTGAAGATTATGACATGATTATGTTGGCACCACAAATCTCATATATGTATGCAAAGGTATGTGAGATTTTAAAAAATAAAATCGTTTTAAATATCCCGCCTGCTATATTTGCTAAATATGATGTAAAAAAGATGTTATCGATTATTGAAGAGGAGCGTAATTATAAACGAACCTTGGCAAAAGGAATGCATAAACCGTTGAAAGCTAAAAATATGCAGCCTAGTGGTGTTAAAACATTGTGTCTTGCTTTAATTAGGAATAGTAATCGTGTTCATATTGTGTACCGTTTATATGATGAAAATAATAGTATTTTAGAAAATAATGAAATTATCAAACCTACTTTATCAATCCAAGATTATTATGATGTAATCGATAGCATGCTGGCTAAATATGTAGATATTAAAGTTATTGGATTATCGACTCCGGGAATTATACGTGGTGATCAGATTATCTCAATGAGTATAAAGGGGCTAGAGAAAATTTCAATTACTCATGATTTTACTTTGAAATATTCGCAAAAATTTGTTTTTAGTAATGATGCTAATACAATTGCTTTAGGCTATTATAGTTCTAAAGAAAACTGTTCATCACTGTCATTTGTTTTTCAACCGGTTAGTTCGAACTCAGGGGCAGGACATATTGTAAATGATCGTTTGATTGCTGGACACCATCATGTAGCTGGAGAAATACAATATTTGCCATTATCATATTCAAAAGATGTTTTAGAATTACATCAAACACCAGAAGGAGCCATTGAAGCAATGGCTAAAACTGTTACATCAATAATCAGTTTTTTAGATCCGCAAATTATTGTTATATGTTGTTTTTTAATTACTAATATTGAAGAATTGAAAAAAGAGGTAGCTAAATATATTCCTAAAGATTATATTCCTGAAATTGTTTTAATTGATTATCTCCAAGAATATATGTTATTAGGTACGCTATTATTATGTCATCAAGATTAAAAGATAGTAGTTTTATATGAAGAAAAATTAATTATTTATTATTAGCAGCGATGCTGATTTAAAAAAATAGAATTTATGCTCTAGTTGAGTTTAAATTCTATTTTTTCTTAATCAACAATAGGGTGCAATTTTTGTAACTTTTTCTTTCATTTGTTTTATCTTATGTCATTGTGACTAATTGAATATGATATATGTGTAGATAGAAACAAATACCTATCTCATAAATCAAAAGTCGACATTTGATTAATTGCTAAATGATGAGGAGAAGATAAAAATGAATAAAAAAGTTACAATTAGAGAAGCAGTTAATTATGTAATTAATTCAAAAGGAGAAAAACATACATTACTTGGGATTGGACCTATGTCTGAAAATTTTTTACGGGCATCTTTAGAAATTTCAAAAGAAAAAGATTTTCCATTAATGTATATTGCAAGTCGTAATCAAGTTGATGCATATAAATTTGGTGGTGGATATGTATTCAACAGTGATCAAAAGTTATTCAAAGAAAAAATCGAAGAGATTGCGCAAGAAATTAATTATGATAATGTCTATTATTTATGCCGTGATCATGGTGGACCATGGCAAAGAGATAAAGAAAGAGCAGATCATTTACCGGAAGATGAAGCTATGGCAATTGCCAAAGAGTCATATAAAGAAGATATTTTAAATGGTTTTGATTTATTACATATTGATCCAACTAAGGATCCTGATGAATATTGTAAAGTAGTGGATATAGATGTTGTCTTTAATCGTACTATAGAATTAATTGAGTATTGTGAGCAAGTTAGAAAAGAATATGGAATTGAACGTGAAATTGCATATGAAGTAGGGACAGAAGAAACAAGTGGTGGTTTAACTTCGATGGATCGCTATGAAAATTTTATCCAAAGAATTGAATCTTATACTCAAGAACATGATTTACCAATGCCAATTTTTATCGTTGGTCAAACTGGAACGTTAACACGTTTAACTAAAAATGTTGGGAATTTCAGTTATGAAAATTCTTTAGAATTAAGTGCAATATCAACTAAATATGGAGTAGGATTAAAGGAACATAATGGTGATTATTTAAGTGAAGCTAAATTACTAGCACATTTACCTTTAAATATCACAGCAATGAATGTTGCTCCAGCTTTTGGAACGATTGAAACGATGGCTTTATTAGAGTTAATTGAAGTAGAAAAACAGTTTGCTAAATTTAATATGATTAAAGAGCCATCAAATTTAGAAAATGTTATTAAGTATGAATCAATTCATTCAATGAAATGGAAAAAATGGCTTACTGATGAAGTAGATATGTCGGATTTAGATAATTTAGATGAGCAAACAACATTACAAATTACAGAATTATGCGGTCATTATACTTATTCTAAACCTAAAGTAGCATTAGAAATTAATAAATTATATGAAAACTTAGCAAGCATTAAAATTGATGGAAAAAGATTTGTTATTGAAAAACTAAAAGAAGAAATGCAAAAACATGTTAGATGTTTTAATATGGAAGGATTAACATCAAAGATGCTTGCTTGTAAAAAAGGATAAGGGGAATGATTATGCAGGAAAAAGCAATTCATAAGGAAATGGTCTTCTTAAAGCAAGCTTTATCGACTAAAGATGATGTTATTGAATTATTATCAGATCAGGCTATTAAACTAGATTTAATTAATAGTAAAAAAGATTTTAAAGAAGCGGTTTATAAACGAGAAGAAATGGCTTCAACTTCAATTGGTTACCAAATTGCAATTCCTCATGGAATTAGTCATACTGTTAATCGTGCTTTTATTGGATTTGTTCAAATAAAGGATGCATTTCATTGGAATCATGATGAGAAACAATCAGTCCAATTGATTTTCCTTATAGGCGTGCCCCAAGATAATCAAAATAATATTCATCTTAAATTTATTTCTTTATTAAGTAGAAGACTTTTAGATGATAATTTTAGAAAGCAATTGATTGAAGTAGAAGATGTTGAAGATGCATATCGTGCATTAAATGCAATCAATGAACAATTATAGGAGGAAATGAATATGAAAATTGTTGCAGTTACAGCATGCCCAACCGGTATTGCGCATACGTACATGGCTCAAGAAGCAATTGAAAAAGAATGTCGTAATCGTGGTTACGAAGTAAAAGTAGAAACTCAAGGAAGTATGGGGATTGAAAACGAATTAGAACAAGAGGAAATTGATGAAGCGGATGCTGTTATTTTGGCAATTGCAGTGGGGATCGATGGTGAAGAACGTTTTGAAGAAAAACAAGATGCTGGTAAAGTAATTCAAGTCGAACCTGGGGATGTAATTAAAGATGCCGTTAGGGTTATAGATCAAGCAGAAAACTTATAGGAGAAGAAGTTATGAAAAATAATAAAGTATGGAAAGATATTCAAAAAGCCTTTAATACTGGGGTTTCGTATATGCTTCCTTCAGTTGTGGTTGGTGGGATTCTATTAGCGGTTGCTTTAGCAACAGGGACAGCAACGGATACTGGAATGGAAGTAACTAATCCTTTCATGAAAAATTTAAATGATTTAGGATCAGCTGGTTTTGCTATGATGATTCCAATTTTATCTGGGTATATCGCTTATTCATTGGCTGGAAAACCTGGGATAGCTCCAGGGATGATCTTAGGATATGTAGCAAATAATCCAATTGGTGAATCAGAGGTTAAAACAGGATTCTTAGGCGCAATGATTTTAGGGTTAGCAACTGGTTATTTAGTTCGTTGGTGTAAAACATGGAAAGTTTCAAATACGATTAAAACAATCATGCCTATTTTAATTGTTCCTATTTTTACAACATTTATTTTAGGAATTATCTATATTTACGTTATTTCTGTTCCGATTGGAGCTTGTATGGACTGGCTTGTTAAATTTTTAAGTGGAATGCAAGGAGGAAATGCAGTTCTCTTAGGTGCAATCATTGGTGCAATGACAGCAGTTGATATGGGTGGACCAATTAATAAGACGGCAACGGCATTTACTCTTGCGTTGATGGCAGAAGGTGTTTATGCTCCAAATGGTGCTCATCGAATTGCTTGTGCAATTCCGCCATTAGCATTAGCTTTATCTACTTTTATTGATCGTAAAAAATATAGTGCAGATGATAAGAATTTAGGAATATCGGCATTATTCATGGGAACGATTGGAATTACTGAAGCAGCGATTCCTTTTGCGGTAAAAGATATGAAAAGAGTTTTACCAGCAATTATTATTGGTAGTGCAGTAGGTGGGGCACTAGGGATGATGAATGGAGTCGAAGCATTAGTTCCTCATGGTGGTTTGATTATTTTACCAGTAGTCAATGGCAAATTATGGTATGTATTAGCGATGCTGGTAGGAGTATTAGTATCCGCAGCAATCTTACATTTTACAAAGCCAAATTTAGATATAGCAGAAAAAGAAGAAAAATAAACGGAGGAAATTGGGATGATTAGTGCTAGAATGTTTAAAATTATTAGATTTTTAAATCAAAAAAAAGAATCTAGTTATAAAGAAATCGGCAATGCTTTAGATCTTAAAGAACGTAATGTACGTTACGACATAGATTGTATTAACGATGCTTTGAGTTTAAAAGGATTGTCTGAAATTGAAAAGCGTTCTAAAGGACAATTAATTGTCCCAATTGATTTAGATTTAAATATTTTATTAGAAGATAGTGAATTTATTTTTTCAGCTGATGAGAGGATGCAATTATTACGTTTTATTATTATGTTTGATGTTCATAGTCTAAATATTAAAAAGTTAAGTGAAAAATTTCAAGTATCGCGTCGTTCAATTCAAAATGATTTGGATACTCTTATTAAAGAATTTAATCAGTATGGTCTATCGCTAGTCTATAATCGTCATTTTCATTTAATTGAAGATGATCATAAGGGATATCCTTTAAGGGTCAATGAGTTAAAAAAATATATCTATTTATTTAGTAATAAACTTTCTGAATATAATACATTTGAATTAGAATTAATGAAATTGTTATATAGAATCTATAATTTTGATATTCTTCATATTTATGACTGGATCACTAATAAAATGAAAATGATGAGTTGGACTTTTAGTGATGATTCGTTTGATTGGTATGTAGCAAATATATTAACTACTTGCTGGTATATTATAAAAGAGAAGCAATTGCCATCTTGTCCTAAAAAAATTGATGTAGAAGATTATTCACTCCAAGAACTGGAAATGATAATTAATAAACAATTAGATGATAATCAAAAAAAACTAATTATGAGTTATTCTAGTTATACTAATAAATATGGTGAGGTTGATATCAATTTGGATTTAATAATGACTGAAGATATTATAATTCAACTTGTGACAATGATGTCTGATGAGTTAGGAGTATTTTTTTTACGGGATATGATTTTAATAAAAGGATTATTGAATCATGTGGCACCGATGTTGGAACGAATAAAAAATAATATTCGAGTTTATGAGTTAAGTCAAACAGTGATTCCACAAAGTTATGAATATGTATTTGAAGTTTTAAAATCAATTGTATTGAGTATTCAACCGTTACAAGAGATCAGTCAAGAAGAATTAATTTATATTACTATTCATTTTATTGCAAGTATTCAAAGATTAAGAGCAAATGACTATAAAAATATTTTACTAATATGTGGCTTAGGTTTTGGCGCTACAGCACTTTTAAAAGATACTCTAAGAAATGAATATCAGGTTCAAGTGATTGATAGTATTCCAGCGTATGATCTAGAGCATTATCAGAAATGGGAGCAAATAGATATTGTTATTTCAACGTCAAAGTTAATCCTCCCAGTAAAAAAAACTTTGATTGTTGTAAATGCAATTTTTGATAATCATGATCATAATAAATTAGAAGCGGTGGGAATTAGAAAAAAGAATGTTTTAACGAATTATATTGCAATTGAAAAAAGATTGGGATTTTTAAATTCTCCTGAGCGTGAAAAAGTACTTGAAATAATTAAAGAAGAACTTGGCTATAAAGATGTTAGGATTCCTAAGAAATACTATAATATAAGTGATTTATTAGGTGAAAATTGTATTCGTTATGTTAAATCATTTAGCAATTGGAAAGATGCAATCAAACTTTCAACTGATATTTTAATACAACATGGATGTATTAAATCTGAATATTATGAAGGCTTGATGAGTGTCATTAAGGAATCAGGGTTTTATGCTGTAACAGATAGTAAATTTGCGTTATTTCATAGTGGGAACACATCATCGGTTAAAATAAGTTCAATGAGTCTGATTGTAACTGATGAACCCGTATGGTTCGATAATAAACAAGTTAGGGTTATCTTTTGTTTAGCGAGTAAAGATAAAAAAGAACATATTCCTGCAATTGTTAAATTAATGCGAATGGTCAATGATGCAAAGCTGATTGAAAAGCTGGAATCATGTAATAACCAGAATAATATTATAAAAGTTATTAATGAATGTGAAAAAGAAGTGTTATCACAATATATATAAGGAGAAAAATAAAATGAGATTTTTTTTAGATACGGCTAATGTCGAAGAAATAAAAAAAGCAAATGATA